>OGGQ01001295.1_pt1 | contig 33200 bp, 29 predicted proteins | sample 1571191 | NCBI WGS metagenome assembly OGGQ01 (sample SAMEA2582061, study PRJEB24529) | metagenome | biome: Human gut stool | place: China | collected 2011
TAAGAATGGAATAATGGCATACTTAGACCAGAGCAGTTCCCTTGTCGCCAATTTTCGGCATTGGTAAAAATTCATACGGGAATGCAATGGATGCATAGCCCTCTTCATAAGTTTCATCTACTAAGAAGATTGCCTGACCGGAACAAGATGCGACACACAAACCGCAGCCCGTGCACTTCTTCTCTTCATCAATTGCCGGAAGACGGGTGATGTTTGCCCCAACCTTGATACATCCGAACTTACATGCATCCTGACAGGGGTTGCACGGGATGTTCTGGGTACATTCAATGACTGGATGAATGCCCGGCTTCTGATAAGAAGCTGCCGGAAATGCTGCCAGTTCTTCTTCGGTCATATAACCGTGTGCCAGCAACGTCTTGGAAATCGGATAGCCTTCATCGGTTTCGGTAAAGTCATTTCTGCCCTTATTCTTCGGTGCAAACATCCCCTGCCGCAGCTGACCCAATGCTTCTTGGTAACCCGTATACTTTTCTTCAAATTCTGCCTCAGTGAGATAGCCTGCCTTCATGCTGACATGAGAGGCAACGCTTCTGCCCTGAATCATTGCGGAACTTGCTTCTTCAATTCCGGCAACATCTCCGGCACAATAAATGCCGCTGACGGATGTTTCGCCGTATTCACTCAGCAGGGCAACATGACCGCCCTTCTGCGGAATCAATTCCATGTTACAGGTCGCATTGCTTGCCAGCTGGGACATTGGCGTCAAGCCAACTGCAATACAAATGGTATCCACATCCAATTCCTTTTCTGTGCCCGGAATCGGCTGGAAATGGTCGTCTACCTGTGCAATGACCGCACCGGTTACACGGTCTGTTCCCTTTGCCTCTACAACGGTATGGGACAGGTAAAACGGAACGCCCGTTCTGGTGAGCTTTGCTGCATGGACACCATAACCGCCAACTCTTGGGGCTGCATCAATAATGGCAACCACTTCGCAACCAGCCTGCAACAGCTGGAAGCTGACAACCAAACCAACATTACCAGAACCAACCATCAAAATCTTTTGCCCCGGCTGTACGCCCTGAATGTTCATCATGGTCTGGGCTGCACCTGCTCCGATGACACCCGGAATGTTCCAGCCCTTGAACGGAATCATGTTTTCTGCTGCACCCGTTGCAATGATGATGGCATCGCCCTTATAGTGATGGACTTCGCCGTCTTTCTTCACGGTGACTTCTTTATTTTCATAGATGCCCATGACGGTTGCATCTAATTCTACTCGAACGCCCAGCCCCTCGGCTTCTTCCAGCAGCTGCTGACCGATTCGGAATCCACGCACTTTTGCATGATGTTCCTTAGAACCGAAGAACTTATGAATCTGCTTGAACAGCTGACCGCCCGGCCGCTGGTTTTCATCAAATACGATGACATCCATGCCATTCTTTTTTGCCTCAATGGCTGCACTCAAGCCGGCAGGGCCTGCACCGATGACAATCAATTCATGTCGTTTCATATCTTAGTCCTCCTTCTTCGGTTCTACACCATATTGTGTCTGAATCTGCATGCCTTCCTCTAATGGAGTTACACAAGTACGCACATTCGGGACGCCATTGACAATCATAACACAGTCCGTACATCTTCCGATTGCACAGAAGATTCCACGGGGCTTGTGCTGCTTTGCCGTATAACGATGCACCATCACACCGGCTGCTTTCAGTGCTGCCGCAATGGACTCGCCTTCGTAGCCGCTTAATTCCTTTCCATCAAAGGAAAAAGTGACCTTTCTTCCCTTGTTGTAGCTTTCAATAATGGGATGCTCGCTAATTCGCATGACAAGGACCTCCTCTATTGTCATTCTGGATTTCTTCCATATTGGGAAAATCCGCTATGGGAAACAAAAAACAAAAGGTGCACGAGAACGAATCTGGTTCTCATGCACCTTTGCATCTGTTGAATTTGTTTTTTGTTTATGGCTCTATTATAGCACGGCACTTATCGCTTTTATTGAAAAAATCGGACATCCTGAAACCGTTATTTTTCTTTTTTCGCTGCCGAAAAACAGAAAATTTCCGCATTGGAAACTTTATTTTTCAAAGTCCATTGAAAAAGTCGCATGCCAAAATAAGAAATCATTCCCGTGCAATTGACAAAATCAGACACCCTTTTTATAATAAGAAATATTCCAAGACGTTTCTGCCGGAAAGGAGTCTTTTTGATGAAAAATGCTTATCCATCCTATCAGGATTTTCATATGCATCAACCGTTCTTTTCGTTTGATGTCAAGCAATATGAAGAACAGGTACAGACCACGCCTTATACCGCACGGTTCTATCAGTTCTCCACGCATAAAATTATTGACCGTTCTCAGAATCAGGATTTGTTCATGGTCTGTATTCCAGATGGCTGCGTGGATGTGGTATTCATCCAGCACGACCAGCAATTCAAACTGGAACTCATTGGTTCTCCGCTCGCCCGAAAGCCGCTGATTGTCTATCCGGATGCTGCCTACTTCGGAATCCGGATGAAACCGGGGATGTTCTTCCCAGATGTTCCGCTTTCGATTCGAGAAGTCACCAACACCGAAACCTTTGTTCCGCAACTTTCTCCGGCAGTCTGTTCCCTGATGGAGCGGCTGTTTGCAACAGAACAGCTCTCCGAACGGGTTGCCATCGTGCAATCGGAACTGGCACAAACAGAACCGGAATCCTGCACCGTTCCGGAAACTGTACAGGATATGCTATATTTAATGGCATCCTCCAACGGAGAATTGGAAATCAGTGAGATAGCAGAAACGCTCTGCTATTCCGAACGCCACCTCAACCGGATGTTCTCGGAGACTTTGGGCTATGCTCCGAAAATGTTTGCCCGTATCACACGCTTTCAAGCGGCTCTGCATACGATGATGCAGCAATCTCAGGAAACAAAAAGCATCTCGGACTATATTACCATGTTTCATTACGCTGACCAAGCCCATTTCCAGCGGGAATGCAAAGAATTTACCGGACTGACCCCGAAACATTTTGTAGACTACTATCTGCATACCGTCTGTCCACAGCAGGAGGGGAAGAAACCAATATGAACTCGACTGCATTACAAATCTATTCCTTTTTCATGCGTACCAATCTGCAATTTGTGCGGTACTGTCATCCGGCTTACACCAACCGCAATCAATGGAAAAGCCTGCTGAAAAAGTCAAAATTAGAAGCAACCATGCCAGTTTGCAGCGTGATTCCGCACGAATCCGGCTATGCACTCTATCTGCACCCAGAAGAAACCCCTGCACCATCCGGTTCAGAATCCTTGACCGCTGCATGCTGTACGCTGCTGCACTGCCTTCCGCATACGCTCTCACCGTTGGGGCTGCTGTTTGATGTCCAAAATCAATGTCCGCTCTATCTGCACCCCGATTTTCAGTCGGTTTCTCACTGGTGGTTCTCGCCCTGCTCGGATGTTTCCAGCGTTTTTCTATCGCAAGATGTCTTTCTGGAACAGTTTCTGCCACAGATTCACCATCCCATTTATTGGGAATCTGGATTCGATTCATGATGAACTCATAAAATTTCTGATTTTTCAAAAATAAATTGCCATATTTTCGATTTTTGCCTCTTGTATTTCTACAAAATATGTGTTATAATTAAGATAGTTTCATTTTCAGCTTGGTCAGGGGGCAAAATCATTATGGCAACGAATTTTTATCAAAAAAACAAATCGAAACAAAAAGTCCTACATTATCCAACCGAAATCCGCTCCCGATTCTATCAACTGGTCAGCAGCGGAAATTTACAGGAAGTAGAAGCATTTCTAGAAAAAAAAGATTTCCGAAAACTCTGTGACAACAATGTTCTTTCAGAAACTTCCGTTCAAAATATGCGGTATCATTTCATTGTTACTGTTACCATGCTCACACATTTCTGCATACAAGCCGGCATGCCGGAAGTACAAGCGTTCGACATTCAAGACAACTACATCCAATCTGCCGACCAAACCCACCGACTGGTGGACATGGAAGCCCTGCACGATGAAGCCTGTATGGAATACACACTGAAAATGAAACGGCTGCAAAAACAAGATATTTCCTCGAAACATATTGCAATTTGTATCAATTACATTCACCAGAACATCCGGAAAAAGCTATCTGTTCCGGATATTGCAGAATATTTACAGCTGCATCCCAGCTATCTTTCCAAACTCTTTCAAGAGCAAATGGGCTGCTCCATTCACAGTTATATCCTCATGCAAAAAATGGAGGAGGCAAAAAATCTGCTGCGTTATACGGATTATCCCTGCCGGAGCATTGCTGCTTCGCTTGCATTTTCTTCCCAGAGCCATTTTATTCAGCTGTTTCAAAAATACACGCACTTAACACCGAAACAGTACCGGAATCAGCAGTCCCGTAATAATATGATTGCCGAACCAGAAGAGATAGAGTCATAAAAATACCGCCAATACAAATTATTTGTACGGCGGTATTTTTTCTTGCACATCGCAGGATTCTTCATCTCCTGTCTTTTTGCTATACTGGAATCGTTTTCAAGCACTTCCTAGTCGACTGGAATGAAAGCTGCATACAACCGTTTCGGTTGCCATTCGTGTCGTCTATGCGGTTGGCTTTCGGGCAGTTCCAGCGGTGTTCTTGCCCAGAGAAATCCGCAAGTGAAACTCGTTCTGATTCTGCTGCAAACTGGTCGCTGTCGGTTTTCCCATTCATGCCCTGCAAGTCAGATGCTGCCTGTCGACCATCAAGCAACATGGCACGTATGGTTTGTTGTTCTATTTCTCCGACATGGTTGCTGCAAGAAAGCAACGGTTTCCCCTGCAATCCGGTACTTTATCGGAACTGCATCTGCCTGCATCTTGGCTCATAGAAGTCCCGTTCTTGTTTTTTGTTGTGAAATTCCATAAGCTCTGTTCCTATATGAAGCACCTCATGAAGGTTGTTGGTTTTCATGATATGCATTTCTCCCATCTGTAACTTTTTATTGTCTTGTAGCTGCAATCTTTTACCATGAATAGGTTATAAAAGAAAAGACGCCTTTCTCATTTCTGAGAAAGGCGTCTTTGCCCACATTCATTTCTCTTATTATATCAGAATTCGCACGCATTGTCAAGCGTTTTTCAAAAAAATTTTTATTCCTGCGATTCCAGCGTTGTTTCCAGTTCTGTTAATTCTGTTTGCAACGCTGGTTCTGTAGTCTGCAATTCCGATTCTGTGGACGTTTCTGATTCAGACACTGCCCCGTTGGAAACAAAGTCGTGAAAGGTCAGAACCGCATTTTGATTCTTCATCGAGAAAATCGCCGGAACGCCCTCTGCTGTCATGGTCAGTTCATAGCTGCCAGCCTCCAAATCACCGCTCAACACCATACCGCCATCTTTCGATGTGCCCTGCAAGGTGGACTCCTCTGCAAGCTGGTCGGCTGCTAAAATAAACTGATACAAAATCGACTTTGCTGGCAAAGCTGTCTGCGGAACAGAAAATGCCAGCCCTTTATAAGAAGCAGTCACTTCTCCTTTTTGAAAATCCAGCCGCACGCCTGCCAGCTGGGACGGCTCGGAAAAGGAAACATTCCATTCCCCTGCCCCCACTCGCTGCATCGTTCCCTCTGCGGTCATCTCCTCTAGTTCCATGGTAACGCCTGTTGTAAAAGCGGTGTTCAGCTGATTGCTGGATGTAGTACTGCCACCTCCAACGCCAACACCGCTGCAACCGGTCATCAAGAAACAGGCTGTCATGGTAAATGCAAAGCCAATCATTGGTATTTTCATCTCTGTGCCTCCGTTTTTCTTGTTCAAGGATATCGTTTTTGGTCTTCCGGCTGCACAAAGCTGTCAGCTTTTTTCTTATTCTTTCGCTGTCCGTTCCTGTTCCAACTTCAAAAAGACTTCCGGCAGGCAATGCAGTAAATCTTGCGGCAACATTGCCTGTTCGGAATATCGTGCTGCTGCAAAATCACCTGCTAGCCCGTGCAGATATGCTCCGGCACACGCTGCATCATACGGGGAAAGCCCCTGTGCAGCGAAAGCTGCAATCATACCTGCTAAAACATCCCCTGAACCGCCTCGGCTCATGCCCGGATTGCCAGTCGGATTCTGGATTGCCGTTGTTCCTTGCTGAATGATTGTGCCTGCACCTTTCAAAACCAACGTGCCGGAAAACTGCTTGCAAAAATCTGCTGTACATTGTTTGCGATTTGCCTGTACTGCGGCAGTGGTTGTTCCGGATAACCGTGCCATTTCTCCGGGATGCGGTGTCAGAATCCAATTCGGTTTTTGCTTCTGCATGATATCTATGCAGGAAGCAAGGGCATTTAGACCATCTGCATCCATAATCAGTGGGCATTCGACTAAATTCACCACGTTTCGCAGCAATTCCTGCGTGGCAGCGGTATTGCCCAAACCGCAGCCAATCAGCACCGCAGAGGCTTGTTTCAATGCTGGCTGCAAAACAACTGCATTCTTCTCCCAGCAGATTTCTCCTGTTTCGGTTGTCTGCATCGGCAGATAAACGGCTTCATAAATCTGCGATGCCAGAATCGGCAAATTTCGCTCGGTGGTTGCAACTTTCACAAGTCCTGCTCCGCTGCGTAATGCTGCCAATGTGGACAGGGCACATGCTCCCGGCATCCGGTTGCTGCCTGTAATACAAAGCAGCGTGCCAAATGTTCCCTTGTGGCTGTTTCGGTTTCGCTTCGGAAAATATCCGCAAATGGTTTTCCATGATAATTCTTGCATTGTTCTTTCTCCTGTTCGTTCTGGATAAAAAAGCGGAACTGTACGCAACAATTCCGCTTTTCCGTTTTCTGTTGATATTACCGTTCGCCTAAGCAACGGGCAAAAATCACGCATCGCATTCCGTCATCATCGCCGGAATTGCACGTCTGTAACACAATGACATTGCTGTCTAAGTATTCTTTCACATCATCTTTTCCGTACCACACGAGCGATGTTTTCTTGATTTGCTGTAAGTATTCCAGATACTCTTCTTTGTTCATGGTCAAGCCCTTATTCGGTCGCCAGTAAGAAAACTCTGCTCCGGATTCTCCATACAGCACATTGGCAGAGAGCACTTCATACAGATACCGCTTCTCGGTAGAGGCAACTTCAAAATACGGGTGGCTCTTGCCCCAAGCCGGGTCTTTGAAATACTTGATGTTGCTGAACATCGTTCCGGCAGCCATATTGTGTCCATACAGCAGGGTCATCGTTGTTTTGTCAATATTGCCCCGATAGTCCTCATAGATGCAGCCTGCAAAGCTTTCCTGTTCCATCCAGTCCAGATGCAAGAAATAATTGTTGTCCTCTGCCTGCATAATCGGGTAATCAATGACCGTATCCGGAATATAAATCCAGCCGACCAGCTTCGGACTGCTTGCCTTATGCTGTTTTACGGATGTCATATCAATATGCATCGTATAGTCCACGGATACGGTGGTGGTGGTCGTGGTTGTGGTTGTGGTGGTCACAGTCGTTGTGGTGGTTGTAGTGGTCGTGGTCGTCGTCGTGGTTTCCGTAATAATCGGAAATTGTGCAGGCGTTTCTACTTTTACTGTCGTCTGACAGGTATAGAAAAAAAGAACGATTGCAACCGTCATCAATGTCAACAAGACAACGAAAAATGGCAGCCATTTTCTTCTCTCATCATTTCGCTTCATCCTGATTTTTTTCAATCCTTTCCATTTCAGATGCTTTTATTATACACAGAAACTTCCAAATTGTCAAGAAAAAAATGGGAGGCAATTGTGAAATTGCCCCCGATTTTTTCATGATTTTGTTACGAATCAAAATCCGTTCAAATGTGCATTTTTAATAATCCGCTCGTAGTCCAGATAGACATAATCCCGGTCTACATTTCCTGTAATGCCCCAAACACTGCCTGTGCAGGAATACTGCCACAAGCCGTAATTCCGGTTGAATGCCGGCTTGCTGGTGTTGTAATGGGCAACCCAAATATCATACTTGTCGAAAATACGGTCATCCACCTTATAATTCAAGAAGCTTGCATAGGTATACAGCGTGGTATAATATCCATAGGATTCCATTCTGCCGCAGAACGCTTCGATAATCTGTGCAACAGTTTCTTTCGGCAACTTCATCTGGCTTTCTGTTTCCATATCAAATGATACTGGATATTCGAGCTTGTAATTCTTGATGACCTCATAGCAGGCATCTGCTTCTTTGATAGCATCTTCTGGTGTCAACGCATAACTAAACCAATATACCCCGCACGGCAAGCCTGCTGCCTTTGCATTTTTCATATTCTGGTCGAAATACTTGTCCTTCTGGCTGACATATTTTCCATATCCAGCACGCATGATTGCAAATTCAATGCCATCTGCCTTTGCTTTATTCCAGTCAATGTTTCCCTGATAAACAGAAACGTCTACGCCCTCAAAAATTGCACCTGCTCCGATTCCCGGCTTGGTTGCGTATGTAATCACGGTTGTGGTTGCAGCTGGCTTTGCGGTCGTCTTTGCAGTGGTCGTAGTTGCCTTTGTGGTCGCTGCGGTTGTACGAGCCTTTGTCGTTGTTTTTCCAGTTGCGGTTGTCTTTCCAGTTGCGGTGGTTGTTCCGCTCTGTGCCGTTGTCTTTCCAGTTACAGTGGTCGTTCCACTCTGTGCAGTTGTCTTTCCGGTTGCAGTGGTCGTTCCACTCTGTGCGGTTGTCTTTCCGATTGCAGTGGTCGTGCCACTCTGTGCGGTTGTCTTTCCGGTCGCAGTCGTTGTGCCTGCCATGGTGGTTATTTTCTGCGTAGTTACTTTTGCAGTGGTTGTACTTGCCTTTGTTGTTTTCTGCGTGGTTGTCGCCTTTGTAGCCATTGTTGTAGTGCTGGTTGTGGTCGGTAATGTTGTTGTGAGCGTCGTGGTAGTTGTGGTAGTTGGTACGGTTGTGGTGGTCGTCATTGTCGTGGTAATGGGTATCGTGGTCGTTGTCGTTTCTTCTGTCGTGGTCGTTGTCGTCGTTGTGGTTGTCGTTTCCGTTGCCTCGGATTCATTTGGATTCGGCGGTGTCAGCGGCCAGCCATCCGGCGGTACGGGATCTAGTCCAACTGCTTTCCGTGCATACATCGTCAAAAAGCAAACGGCATCATTGACATTAATGCTTCCATTTCCGTCTACATCATAATAATTGATTTCCGCATCCGTCAATTCAATCGGCGTTCCGCTTGCTTTCTTCGCATAAAAAGTCAATACAAATTTTCCGTTCTCCATGTATCCGGCATCGATTGCCGCTTGTAGAAGAGAGCCTTCTGTCACATCTACATTCGGATCTTCTACAGCATCTGCTTCTATTTCAATTGCTTCGGTTGCTTCTGGTTCTAGTTGTTCCGGCTGTTCTTCCAGAATGGGTACTTCTTCTGCCTGAACCGGCATCCCAATAGAAAAATAACCCATCGCTGCTGCCAGTAAAACGCTACAGCTGCGTTTCCACCATTGTAATTTCATAATTCCTCCTTTAAGGACTCGGGACATTTTTTACCATCGTTCATTATAGCACATTTCCCGACACTTGTACAGATGTTTTTCTCATTCTGTCATAAAAATAGTGCATTCTATACAACCCCGTTCCCCAAGAATTGTACAGAATGCACGAAACATCTTGATTTTTTGGCTAATTCATCCAAAGATACCCCAGCAGCAACAGCTGCAAAACGGCGAGAAATGGAAATCCAATCTGAAACGAACGATGTTTCGTCTTATGGTGAAACTGATACATCCCCAGCGTGCCGCCGACTGCACCGCCGCAGATTGCCACCAAAAACAACGTCTTTTCTGGGATTCGCCACTGCCCCCGTTTGGCTTTTTTCTTGTCTGCTCCCATCATCCCGAACAGCAGCAGACTCGCCAGCCCCAGCCAAAGGAGCAATAACCACTTTCCCATTAGCCCTGCCGGAACTGCCGCTTCAGGGCTGCCGGAAGGAATAGAACGATGGTCTGTACCATCTCTTCATTCGGCGTAAAAATCAGCCGAGCCGTTCCGTATTCCTCTGTGGTGAAATCGGCATAATATGCATTTTCTCCCGTGTTGTCCGAACAGAGAAATAAAGTTGCATCCGAGGGGTCATCGGTCTGGTCGGTATAAACCCCGAACCCTGTAAACTTGGAAACCGGAACAGTCAGTAAGTGCGAACGCTTCCGCCTTCCGGCGATTTTATCGACATCCAATTCGCCATTGGTCACGGTGTACTCATATTCCGTATAACATCCGGTCAGCAAGTAATATGCCCCGTAGATTGCTCCAATTACCAGCACCAGCAGGAACAGCCAGCCTGTCAAAACGGAAATTGCCCCAATGAGAACAGACAACACAACGGCTGCTGCAACAATCAATCCCTGTTTCAAGCGGTCTTGGGAAGTCGGCCGCTTTTGTACCAAATACTCTGCAAAATGATCCATGAAATAATCTGCCTCTTTTCTGTAAGATTCTTCGCTTGTCGGCAAGCTGTAAGTTTATTCTATCATACAAATTGTAAAATTTCAAGAAAAGACTTGATTTTTTTTGAAAACTGTGTATAATAGAATGCAGAACGCTGTGACGAAGAAAGTACGGCTGTGATTCCTGCAACAGAGAGGCATTCCCCGGCTGAAAGAATGCTGCAACCGATCCAGTGCGGAAGTTCCCTTCTGAGCGGCTGTGCGGAAGTCTGCCGCTTTGCGGCAGTATGGTAGGTGCAGACGTATTGCCTGCGTAAAGGGCAAGAGAGTGCTGGCTCTTTGGAAATGGGTGGTTCATAAGCAAGTTGCAAGACTTGTCCTGTTTCAGGACGGGTCTTTTTTGTTTGCCGTTTTTCCGAAGCCATCTCCATTGACACCGTTTTGCAGAAACGACGTCTGGAATGAAAAAACATGGGAGGTCACTTATGAAAGAACAATTGGAAGCCATTCGGCAGGAAGCAGAAGCTGCCCTGCAAACCTGTACGGATGCAAAGCAGCTGGATGCGATTCGGGTACAGTACCTTGGAAAAAAAGGAGCACTGACCGCCATCCTGAAACAAATGGGAAAACTCTCCGCAGAAGAACGTCCGGTTATGGGACAGCTGGCAAATGCCGTTCGCTCGGACATTGAATCTGCGATCACAAAGCAGCAGGCTGCCATTGCAGAAGCTGCTCTGGAACAGAAGCTCCAGTCGGAAACCCTGGACATCACACTGCCGGGCAAGCAGAAGAAAATCGGCGGTCTGCATCCGCTGACCATCGTGGAAAACGAAATCAAGGAAATCTTCCTCGGCATGGGCTTTTCTGTTGCAGATGGTCCGGAAGTGGAATACGATTATTATAACTTTGAAGCTCTGAATCTGCCGCCAGACCATCCGGCAAGAGATACACAGGATACGTTCTATATTACCGATAACATCCTGCTCCGGACACAGACTTCTTCTGTTCAGGTACACGTTATGGAACAGCAGAAGCCGCCGATTCGGGTCATCTCTCCGGGACGGGTATTCCGTTCGGATGCCATTGATGCAACCCATTCCCCGCTGTTCCATCAGGTAGAAGGCTTGGTTGTTGACAAGGGCATCACCATGGCAGACCTGAAAGGCACACTGGAACTGCTGATGCAGCGGCTGTATGGCGATGACTGCAAAATCCGCCTGCGTCCGCACCACTTCCCGTTCACCGAACCGAGTGCAGAAGTAGACGTAATGTGCTATAACTGCTACGGCAAGGGCTGCCGGCTCTGCAAGGGCGAGGGTTACATCGAATTGCTGGGTGCTGGTATGGTACACCCGAAGGTTCTGGAAGGCTGCGGTATTGACAGCAATGTTTATTCCGGCTTTGCATTCGGTCTGGGTCTGGAACGAATTGTCATGCGGCGGTATAACATTCAGGATATGCGTCTGTTGTTCGAGAATGATTATCGGTTCTTGGAACAGTTCTAAGGCATTTGCGTAAAGGAGGATTATAAGCATGAATTTATCCATGAAATGGCTCTCGGATTATGTCACACTGGACACCACTGTGAAAGATTTCTGTGCTGCCATGACAATGAGCGGTTCAAAGGTAGAAGTTGCCACCGAAGAGGGCAGCGAAATCAAAAATGTTGTAGTCGGAAAGCTGCTTTCTGTTGTTCCGCACGAAAACTCTGACCATCTGGTCGTTTGTCAGGTCGATGTTGGACAGGAACAGCCGATTCAAATTGTAACCGGTGCACCAAACGTCAAAGCTGGCGACATCGTTCCGGTTGCCCTCTGCGGTGCAGAACTGCCGAACGGCGTGAAAATCAAAAAGGGTAAGCTGCGTGGCGTGGAAAGCAACGGTATGCTCTGCTCTCTCGGCGAACTGGGCTTGACGGTTCATGATTTCCCGTATGCCATTGCAGACGGCATTTTCCTCATTCAGGAAGATTGTCAGATTGGACAGGATATTCACGAAGCCATCGGTCTGAATGATACATCGGTAGAATTTGAAATCACTTCCAACCGTCCGGACTGCCTGTCTGTTACCGGTCTGGCAAGAGAAGCTGCTGCAACCTATCACGTTCCGCTGAACCTGAAAAAGCCGACTTTCCAAGGCATTGACGGCAACATTCAGGACGCATTGCAGGTGGAAATCCAGAACAAGGAAAAGTGCCCACGCTATGCAGCTGGTATCGTCAAGAATGTAAAGATTGCTCCATCTCCTCGCTGGATGCGGGAACGGCTGCGTGCAAGCGGTGTGCGTCCGATTAACAACCTCGTAGACATCACCAACTATGTCATGCTGGAATACGGTCAGCCGATGCACGCATTTGACCTGCGGTATGTCAAGGATGGAAAGATTGTCGTTCGGAACGCTGCCAAGGGTGAAACCATCACCACACTGGACGGCGTAACAAGAACCCTCTCTCCGGAAATGCTGGTCATCGCAGACGCTGAAAAGCCGATTGCCGTTGCTGGTGTTATGGGCGGCGAATACAGCGGTATTATGGAAGATACCAACACCGTTGTATTTGAATCTGCTTACTTTGAACCGGTACAGGTTCGCCGCACCGCAAAGAAACTCGGCATGCGGACAGATGCATCTGCTCGTTATGAAAAAGGTCTAGACCCAGAGGGCTGCCTGCGGACACTCGAACGGGCATTTGAACTGGTTGAACTGCTGGGAGCTGGTGAACCGGTTCGCACTCACATTGACCTCAATTATAACGAAAAGCAGAGAAACCGCATTCCGTTTGATCCGGATTGGATCAACAAGTTCCTTGGTACAGATATTTCCAGAGAAGAAATGTGCGACACCATGAAGATGCTGGAAATTGAAGTGGACGGTGACACCTGCATTTCTCCAAGCTTCCGGATTGACTTGGAACGTCCGGCAGACCTTGCTGAAGAAGTTGCCCGGATTTACGGCTACAACAACATTCCGTCTACCGTTATCAAGGGCATTGCCAATGCCAGCCTGACCCCGAAGCAGAAATTCCGCCGGACACTGGAAAATGCAACGGTTGCAGTTGGATGCTACGGCATTCTAACCTATTCTTTCATCTCCCCGAAGTATTTCGATAAAATCGCTCTGCCGGCAGACAGCAGCCTGCGGAAGACCGTTGTCATCTCCAACCCGCTGGGCGAAGATACCAGCGTTATGCGGACAACAACCCTCCCATCCATGCTGGAAACCCTGTCCCTGAACTATAAGAACCGGAACGCTGCGGTGGCTCTGTATGAAATCGGCAAAGAATATCTTCCGACTGCTCCGGACAAGCTGCCGGAAGAACCAGACCGCCTGACCATCGGTATGTATGGCGATGATGCAGATTTCTTCACGCTCAAGGGCATGGTTGAAACCATTCTCGAAACCGCTGGACTGCATGACTGCACCTACAAGGCTTGCGGTACAGATGCACCGTTTGATGAAATCTGTGCTTTGCATCCGGGCAGAAGTGCTGTGATTTATGCCGGAGAAACCCCGATTGGTTATTTAGGTGAAGTACACCCGACCGTTCAGAAAAATTATGACATCGGTACTCGCACCTATGTTGCAAAGCTGCTGATTGACGAAATGCAGCCGCTCGCACAGACAGAAATCACCTATCAGCCGCTGCCGAAGTTCCCAGCAATCACCCGTGACTTGAGTCTGGTTTGTGCAGACGAAGTTCCGGTTGGCGATTTGCAGGCTGCCATGAAGAATGCCGTTGGCAACATCCTCGAACAGATTACCTTGTTTGACGTTTACAAGGGCGAACAGATTGCTGCTGGTATGAAGAGCGTTTCGTTCTCCATCCGGATGCGTTCTCACGAAGGCACGCTGACCGATGAACAGGCAGATGCAGCCATGAAACGGGTTCTGAAAGCATTGAAAGAACACGGTGCAACTCTGCGTGCTTAATCGGGAATCTTGCATATGAACGAAAAGAAGAATCCCATGCAAGACCGTTCTCTGTTGGTCGGTCTGCTGGCGTTGGTGATTTCGCTGCTGAGCGGCATTCTGCTATTCCTGCACGTTCCGGTTTTGGTGTGTGCGATTCTCGCCATCATCGGAACGCTGGGCGGAATCGCAAGCCTCCTGCTCGGAAAGGGCGGAGCGTTGCCGGCAGCCGTTGCCATTGGAACAGGATTGATGTGCGTTTTGACATTTGCAGTGGAAAACGCTGCGAAATAACAGAATCTTGAAACAGATTGCAGGAACAGAAGTATAATTTGTTCCTGCAATTTTTCTTTGGAGGTGTTTCTTATGAAAAAACAACTGTTGCGTTGGTTTGGCATTCTGCTTTGCTGGTGTCTGTTTGTATCCTGTTTTTCCGTGCCTGCAAGAGCAAGTGCATCCGGTACGGTTTCGATTTCATGCGGAGATGGCGAAACGGTAACGATTGACAACCATTCTTTCGACAGTGAACTGCATTCAGGCGGCTTGCGCTGTCAGGCATTATACAACGACAAAAAACTCGTCATGCAGGATGGAAACAACGGCGTTGCATTTGTGGAACAAGGCGGAGAAGCAGGCGGAACGGCTTACTTTGTCTATGCTACAAAAGATGCTGGAAAAACATGGACGAAATGCACCAACTACATCAAATTATCCAGCACCTTTACAAATGTATTTGCTGTTGACAACAAAATCATTCTCATCGATTTCAATTACAACTATGATGAACCATTTCGGGTTTCTGAATTTACCGTCAATCCGGATGGCTCTTATTCCGATGTCCTCATCGACTCGCAAAAAGAAAATCGTGCCCCTGCAACCATCACCTATCAGGGAGCAAATACCTTTCAAGTTGCCTTTCAGGATGGAACGCAGACCACTTACACCCTTTCCAATTCAATAAACGGAAGTTGCGGAACAGATGCAACTTGGACGTTTGAAGACGGCGTTCTTACCATCTCTGGCACGGGAGCAATGACCGATGATTCTGATGCAAGCCCTGCTCCGTGGAACGACTACAAAGACTCGATTCAGAAAGTTGTGATTACGTCCGGTATCACACAAATTGGAACAAATGCATTTGCTGGATGCAGTCAATTACGGCTGCTTGTGATTCCTACCAGTGTCACGCAGATTCAAACTGCTGCTTTCTCGAACTGCCCACAATTGCAAGCGATACTGGCAGCAGAAGAAACCATGTTGGACTTCCAGAACATCCAAGTTGCGGAACAAAATGGTTCTGTTTCGATGCTGCTGGCGATGCAAAACATTGCTTTCGGTATCAAGCAAAAAATCACCATTGCTGCAAAGTTTCAACAGTAACACACAGCATGATAAAAACAAAAAGCCCGTCTGTGAGAAACCACAGACGGGCTTTTGTGTTGTTTGTTGATTCCATTAAAGGGCAACTGAACCAGATTCGCCGTTGATGACGTAGTACAGCATGCTGTCTTCCGGCTTTGCATAGAGCTGAATATCCTTTGCGTCCTTTTTCAGTCCGCCAGTCTGTTCCATCCATGCAGCAACTGCCAGAGCTTCCATTTCTGCTACGGTCAGTTCCTTGCCTGCAAACTGTAAGGTAAATACAACCTTTTTCCGGCTAGCAGTTTTCTTTGCCGGTGTTGCAGCAGCCTTTTCTGTTGTTGTCTGTTTTGGCATCTTGCAATTACTCCCTTCCTTGTTTGGAAAATCCTTTGTGTTTGATTACTTCTGATTCACAGCGTCCTTCAGCGTCTTGCTTGCCTTAAAGACAGGAGCCTTGGAAGCCGGAACAATCATCAATTCCTGGGTCTGCGGATTCTTGCAGAGCTTTTCGTTCCGCTGACGCACTTCAAAAGAACCGAACTTTGAGATTGCAACCTTTTCATCGTGAACCAGTGCATCTGTAAGCACTTCAAAAACGGTGTTTACTGCCAGTTCTGCATCTTTCTTTGTGCAGTCCAATCTTTCCTGTACACCCTGAATCAATTCTGTTTTTGTCATACTGTAATTCCTCCATAATTCGTTATCTATACGCATTATAGCGGATTCCAAAGGATTTGTCAAGAACTCTTTGCAAAAATGACAAATGTACAGAAGTTTCGCCGTTTTTTTCCTCTTTTTTTATGGAAAAATACGCATAAATGAGCGTTTTACCGAACAATCAATTTGTTGCCGTCATAATCTACGGTCAACATGGTATTCGGTGCAAGGTCTTCTGCGATGATTTTTCGAGCCAACAACGTTTCGACTTTTTGCTGAATCCAACGCTTCAGCGGACGAGCACCATAGTTGACATCATAGCCGTTGGCAATGATATAATCCTTGGCTGCATCCGTTACGGTCAACGACAATTGCTTGTCTTCCAGCCGCTTTCTCAAGCTGTTCAGCATCAGGTCTACAATCTTATAGATTTCCGTCTTCATCAACGGTTTATAGAATACAATCTCATCCAGACGGTTCAGGAATTCCGGACGGAACGACTGCTTCAACAGCTGGTCAACCTTCTGGCGAGCCTCTTCGGAGATTTCGCCGTCTGCGTTGATGCCATCCAGAATATACGGAGAACCTAAGTTGGAAGTCAAGATAATAATCGTATTCTTGAAGTCCACCGTTCTGCCCTGCGAGTCGGTGATTCTACCATCATCGAGCACTTGCAGCAGGATGTTAAAGACATCCGGATGTGCTTTTTCGATTTCGTCCAGCAATACCACGGAGTACGGTTTTCTTCTGACAGCTTCGGTCAGCTGACCGCCTTCTTCATAGCCAACGTATCCAGGAGGAGCTCCGATCAGACGGCTCACGCTGAATTTCTCCATGTATTCACTCATATCAATCCGGACAATGTTATTTTCATCATCGAACAGGGCTTCTGCCAGAGCCTTTGCGAGTTCGGTTTTGCCGACACCTGTCGGCCCTAAGAACAGGAACGAACCCAGCGGACGATTCGGGTCTTGAATGCCAGCACGAGAACGTAAGATGGCATCGCTGACTTTTTCGACAGCTTCGTCCTGACCGATGACACGGCGGTGCAGAATGTCTTCCATGTGCAACAGTTTTTCCCGTTCGCCCTCCATCAGTCGAGCAACTGGAATGCCTGTCCAACGGCAGATGATTCTTGCAATTTCTTCTTCCGTGACCTTATCCCGCAGCAGATTGTCGCTCTGTTCCTTGGCAGCTTCTGCCTTTGCCTCTTCAGCTTCGAGTTCCTTTTTCAGGGATGGCAGCTTGCCGTATTTCAGTTCGGCTGCTTTGTTCAAGTCGTATTCCCGTTCTGCCTTTGCAATCTGAGCATTGACGCTTTCCAACTCTTCCCGCAGCTTCTGCACTTTCGAGATGTTCGCCTTTTCGTTCTCCCACTTTGCTTTCATTGCATGGAACTGTTCCCGCATTTGAGCCAGTTCCTGTTGCACTTCTTGCAGATGTGCCTGAGAAAGCTTGTCGTCTTCTTTTTTCAAGGCAGCTTCTTCGATTTCGTGCTGCATGATTTTCCGCTGGATTTCATCCATTTCGGTCGGCATCGAATTCATCTCTGTCCGAATCAGTGCACACGCTTCATCAATCAAGTCAATTGCCTTATCCGGCAAGAACCGGTCGGTGATATATCGGTCGGAGAGCGTTGCAGCTGCAATCAAGGCCTGGTCTTGAATCTTCACGCCATGGAACACTTCATACCGTTCTTTCAGACCACGCAGAATCGAAATGGTATCTTCCACCGTCGGTTCATTGACCATGACTGGCTGGAATCGCCGTTCCAGTGCTGCATCTTTTTCAATATACTGCCGATATTCGTTCAAGGTAGTTGCACCGATACAATGCAGTTCGCCTCTTGCCAGCATCGGCTTCAAGAGGTTTCCGGCATCCATTGCACCATCTGTTTTCCCTGCTCCGACAATCGTATGCAATTCATCAATGAACAGAATGATTTTGCCTTCACTCTTCTTGATTTCGTTCAGAACGGCTTTCAACCGCTCTTCAAATTCACCACGATATTTTGCACCGGCAACCAATGCACCCAAATCCAAAGAGAACAGGATTCTGTCTTTCAGATTATCCGGAACATCGCCCCGTACAATTCGCAGTGCCAACCCTTCGGCAATCGCTGTTTTACCAACACCCGGTTCGCCAATCAGCACCGGATTATTCTTGGTCTTTCTGGACAGGATTCGGATGACGTTTCGGATTTCACTATCTCTGCCAATGACTGGGTCTAGCTTGTTATTCCGAGCCAGCTGTACCAAATCTTGTCCGTATTTTTTCAGGACATCATAGGTTTCTTCCGGATTCTGTCCGGTTACCTGCTGATTGCCCCGTACTGCCATCAAGGCTTTCATGAAGTCTGCCTTTTTCAAGTTCCACTTCTGGAACAGCTTTTTCACATCTGCATTTGCATGGTCGAACAAGCTCAGCATCAAATGTTCCACGGATACATAGGCATCCCGCATTTTATCTGCCTGCTTTTCGGCATCGGTCAAAACCATGTCTACATCCTGTGCGATGTAAACGGAATCTGCTTTTCTGCCGCTGCCCGTTACGGACGGCAGCTGATTGATTTGCTGTTCCAAATCCCGAACAGCAGTTTCCTTGGAAACGCCGACCTTTTCAAACAGCTGCGGAATCAAGCCGTTCTCCTGCTCCAGCAATGCACACAGCAAGTGCACCTGCTGAATCATTTGGTTCTGGTGAGAAATCGCCATATCATTTGCACTTTGAATGGCTTCCAACGATTTTTCTGTCAATTTCTGTGCATTCATGATTCATTCCTCCTTGTATCAAAACGGACACCGATTTTTTTGCAATCGGTCATCCAATCGAATTTCTCTCTTTTGGTTGTGTGGCTGTAAGTTGTTTCTATGACAATCCAGCCTGCATTTGCAGGTAAGATTGCTCCAGAGCCGCTTGCAACGCTTCTGCCGGAACTTGCTGCTGCAAGCCTGCAAAATATTGTTTCAGCAGGCGGTCAAACTGACGAATATAGGAACTGATCGCATCGGCAACTTCTTCTTCCGTTTCTAGATTCTGCCGAAGCAACCGCCGTACCATTCCATTCTCTGTTAAAACGTACAACTCCGGAACGGTTCGATACGCTGGGTAAGTTTGCAATTCCAAGTGCATCCAGAAGCGGAAAAACTGCTGCATGCTGTGCAGCAAAGCTTGATTTTGCGTCCGGCAGGAAATCTTCAGCCAGCCAATGCTATTTTCTGTCGGGATTCGCAGCAGCTCCACACGATACCGCACGGTCGGGCGATATTTATACTGCAAGGCACTGTGCAGCGAAATCATCGCATCAGAGGCTTGCAGCTGTACCCGAAAAACATTTTGCATCTGCTGTTCAATCAGCGAAAAAACAGAAGCCATTTGTTTTTCCGGTGTTTTGCAGGAAAAATAATCTGCCAAAATCTGATTCATCATCGTAGAACGATTCGTGCCCTTTTGGGCTGCCAGCCGATCTACTTCCTGCACCACCGTGTCCGTCAGTACAATGCTGTAGGTATGCTTCTTCATGATTCTCACCCGCTTTCTGTAATTATTATTATAGCACATTTATAGAACTTGTCAAGAGATTTATATAAATTTCTTTGCAATTCTTGTTTTTTATCGTTTCAGCTGGTGGTTCTTTTCTTTTTTAAGAAAATTGGAACATTTTATTGATAGAATGAATTCTTATGTTTTTGATTCTAAACCAAAAAACCACCACGAAATACATCGTGATGGAGTTTTGGTCTATATTCTATTTAAGGAGTTGGCTTGAAAAATGTTATTCTACATATGGCAGATTTGGAATCACCATCAAAATGAACCGCATTAAAATTGTACTGTCGCCATCGCCAAGCGAACCATCTGCATTGACATCTGCATTCTTTGTTGCCTGTTCAGACAGTGTAATTTGTCCTGCAAGATACTTGTTTATCATGATTGCATCCACTAAGTCTACCTTGCCATCCAAATTGACATCGCCATAGTTGGTGTCTGTATCTGCATCGGTTGTGGTTTCTGCGGTAGTTGTTGTGGTCGTTGTCGTCGTGGTTGTCCCAGTCGTAGTAGTCGTTGTGGTTGTGGTACTTCCTGCCCGATACAAGCCAATATCATCAAAATACCAAACGCCGGTACCCGGATTGCCGTTCTGTCCGGTATAAATCGAGAACTCTGAAACGCCCTGCAAAGTTGGGGTTTCTGCAGCAGTGCCCCACTGCTGCACATGGAAATCGGAGAACGGAATCTTGACTTCCTGCCAGCCCGTTTCTGCGGTTACTTTCTGAATGCTCTCCCAGTAAGCACCTGCTCCGTCTACAAATTGGAACGTGGTTTCCCGATTGCTGCCGTCTGACAGAATCCAGAAGCGAACCCCGTCAAAGCCTGTCCAATCTGCATTGCTCAGCTTTTTGGTTGCTCCGCAGTAACCTGCTCCGCCGTCTGCAACAGAATAATCATATTTCATCGCATAGCTGCCGTTCTTGGTATGTTCGGCATCCAAAGAAATCTTTAAAGTATCACCATTCACATTTGTTGTATAAGCAGCTGCAAGGGCTGTATCTTCTCCATAGGATTCAAAGTCATCAATCACGCTGCGTTTCTGTGCTTCTTCTGCAGCACTGTAAACCCGAATTTTTACTTTTGGCTGGTTGCCCTCTGAGGTCAGCAACTGAATCGTATGTTCTCCCGTTGCAACATCAGAAAAGACAGAAGCAGAAACGGTAATGGTATCTTCTGTTTGTTTGTAATCTGTCCCAGCGGTCAAGGTGGTATCATCCAGCTGCAAACCAGTCACTGTTCCGCTCTGCATCTCATAAGAAAGCAGAACATCCATCGGGTTATCCTTGTCCACAACGGTATTCTTTGTGTAAAGACTGTTCATCGGGGTTTTGTCTTCCATGCGAGCAGCATGCTGCTGGAAGTAGGTCAGAATCGGGTCACCATCCATGACCGTGAATTCACTCAGCTTGCGGTCATTGAATTCCCAGAACAAACCGCCTGCTGCATCGTATTCTTCAATCGTATCGAAAACCGCTTTCCAATAGTCTTCATATTCTGCCTCCGGCAAAGAACTATGCACATTAAATTCTGTGACTACAAACGGCTTTCCTACTTCCTGATGGGCATCTTCAATCCACTGCACCATGGTGTTTTTGGTGTCTTCCGGTGTCATGTTTGCCCAATGTTCATCCGGATATGGATGAGCCGAACAAAAGTCAATATACGGGGACTGCTGGATATAGACGAATGGATTTCCTTCATCTCCGCCAAATCCATAGTCTACACCGTGTCCTTCCAGCCCTGCATAAACCATGTGGTTCGGGTCAACTTCCTTGATATACGCACCCATTTCATCGACCCAAGCCCGCAGTGTCAAACCTGTGCTATCCTCGCCTGCATCCTGATACCGTGGCTCATTCATCAAATCCCACGCAAAGACGGTCGGGTCATCTTTATACTGCACGCCTGTAAAATAGTTGGTACGTTCTGCAAAGTGTTTTGCATAATCCTTGTACCACTGCTTACAAGTTTCGTTAGTAAAGTATGCTGCACGGCTCTTGTGGTTGCCGCCGCTGCCAGCACCTGCCCAACTCAGCTTCTTGTCAATTCCACCATAGGCTTCCCAGTAGTTTTCCAGCGTGATAATCACACGGATATTGTGCTGCTGGGCAGAATACATGATATAGTCAAACAGCATAAATTCTGCTTCATTGTATTCGCCCGGTGCGAGTTCAAAACCATGCCATGTTTCATTAGAAAAGCCCCATGTTCGCAAAACCCGAACCCCATTGTCTTCCATCTGCTGCATTCTGGCATCAATGGCTTCCTTGTTCATAAACTTCGTTTCAATTGCCTCGGTCGAATCGTTGCTCGAACCATCGCCCAATGTAAACATATCATAGGAATTACAGCCGGCAAAATAGAACGGTTCTCCATCACACATGAAATGTGTTCCATCGACATAGACAAAGCCCTCTGGAACGGTGGATTCTGTTGCTGCATCGGCCGTCAGCGGCTGTGCCAGAACAGAACCCATTCCGCATACACCCAGTACTACACTGGTGCAAAGTGCTGCAAATTTCTGCAAACCCTTCATATCAAAAATACCTCTCCGTTTTCACGCTTATGCTGGCAGATTCGGAATCATCATCAGAACAAACTGCATCAGAGTCGTGCTGTCACCATCGCCAAGCGAACCATCTGCATTGACATCCGCATTCTTTATTGCCTGTTCAGACAGTGTAATCTGTCCTGCAAGATACTTGTTCATGGTGATTGCATCCACCAAGTCTACCTTACCATCCAAGTTGACATCGCCATAATTGGTGTCTGTATCTGCATCAGTTGTTGTTGTGGTTGTTTCGGATTCAGAACCAGTTGTAACTTCTGTTTCGGTGCTTGTGGTTTCTGTGGTTGTTGTGGTTGTGGTTGTTTCACTCGGCTCTGTCGTGGTTTCCGTCGTGGTAACGGTGCTTCCAGTGACGGTAATCGTCAGTACCAAATCCGGACAAGTTGCAAAGCCCACATGATAGGTGTGAACACCCTCGGACAGGGTTTCCAGATAGGATTGATTGAACCGGAACTGACTGCCGTTGATGGCAAAATCTACACCCTGCTGCAATGCTTCACCATCTTCTGAAATGCCGGTCACTGCATGTCCATTGGTAATGATGGTGAAAATCACATCTGCCGGAGCTTGCTTCGAGAAGGTTGCACTGCTTTCTACAACTTCTGCATCCGGAACAGTTGCACCATCCTGATACAAACCGATGTCATCGAAATACCAAACGCCAGTACCCGGATTGCCGTTCTGTCCGGTATAAATGGAATATTCAGAAACACCATTCAATGTCGGTGTTTCAGCGGCAGTACCCCACTGCTGCAAACGGAAATCGGAGAACGGAATCTTGACTTCCTGCCAGCCTGTTTCCGCAGTCACATGCTGAATGCTCTCCCAGTAAGCACCTGCTCCATCAATGAACTGAATAGTGGTATCCCGATTGCTGCCATCGGATAGAATCCAGAAGTGAATGCCGTCAAAGCCTGTCCAATCTGCACCGTTCAGCTTCTTGGTCGTTCCGCAGTAACCTGCTCCGCCATCTGCAACAGAATATTCGTACTTCATTGCATAGCTGCCATTCTTGGCATGTTCCGCATCCAGAGAAACCGTCAGGGAATCGCCGCTGCTGTTCCGGTGGTAAGCAGCTGCCAATTCTGCATCATCTGCATAGGATTCAAAGTTGTCAATCACACTTTTTTTCTGCGTTTCTGCGTTGGAGTCAATCACGCTCAATAAAACAGTTGGCTGATTGCCATCGGTGGTCAAAATGGTAATCTTATAGTTGCCCAGTTCCAGCCCTTCCAGAACCTTTGCAGAAATCGTAATCACATTGTCTTCCACCGTATAATCTGTGCCCTCGGTCAACATCTTGTCGCCAAACTGTACACCGGAAACGCTGCCCAGTTCCATCGTTGTCCGCAGCTGGATGTCTGCCGGCTTTACAATATCAAAATTTGCTTTCTTTGGGGAAACGCTGTTCTGTGTATTCTTGGCATCCATCCGCTGTGCGTGTGCCATGATGGCATCGCAAGCATCCTGTGTCGGGTTGCCATTTGCATCGCCCTTATAATAAACAGTATAGCCGTCATAATCCTGATACAGGGTTCCATCTCCGGTCAGAGATGCCAGCATCCAGTAATTTGTTCCGGCATATTCAACGCCCTCATAGGTGTTCCCCTCGAAGATGTCAAACCATTCATTGTAAACGTCTGCTCGTTCACTCTTGTCTTTCCATCCAAATTCTTCTACGATAACAGGTTTATTCATTGCTGCTGCATCTTCGCCATGCTTCTTGAACCAGAAGTTTCCCTGTTCCTTGGTCAAGCCCCATTGATCGCAGTAAACATGAATCGTTCCGTAGTCGATATTCGGCAAATTTGTCAGGCTCAACCAGTCCATACCGGAACTGCCATGATAAACATACTTGTGGTCGCCCTCCGGAAAATCATTGTAACCGTAGTTGTAAAATCCTTCATCGCCGACTGCCAACATATGATTGGAGTCAATGGACTTTACATAGGCACTCATTTCAGATGCCCAATTTTCTACAACATGATTTTCACATCCGGCATCCGATTCACAACGTGGTTCGTTTGCCAGTTCCCAGGAGAAGATGGTCGGGTCATCTTTATATTTGACTCCGGTATACACATTTTCATGATTCAGCAATGTTTTAATGTAATCCTTATACCAACCCTTGATGGTTTCATTGGTATAGAAATCATCGTGCCCTGTGACGTTCTCTCCAGCAAGCTTTGCCCACTTTACATACTGGTTCATCCCGCCGAATGCTTCCCAGTTGTTGGTGAACGTAATCAGCAGCCGGACACCTTCCTGCTCTGCCTTATAGATGGCGTAGTCCAACTTCTGCAAGCCGTCTTTTCCCTCATTGACCACTGGTCTTCCAAGGTCAGCATCAAAGTACTGGTAGTAAACGCCTTCCTTTTCCCCAGAACCGTCTACGCTGTCCGTGAAAACGGTGTATCCATCTTTGTTCACCTTGTCGGTCTTGACACCGGCATCCAGATTGCCCCAGGTACGAATGACTTTCAAGCCCATTGCTGCGGCATCTTCCATAACCTGATCGACTTCATATTGTGGCTTGAAGTTCAGGTAATAGTTGTTCGTTCCGGCATAATAGAAGGTAGAACCATCTAACAAAAACTGTGTGCCGTCGGTCTGTACAAAGCCTGTTCGGTCGGCAGCCTGTACCTTGCTGGGCTGGAAGCCAGCTGCTGCAAATCCGCTGAGTACCAGCGATAATCCTGTTGCGAGTGCGATCCATTTTTTCATGAGAAACCATTCCTTTCTGTACTGGTGTTTCGTGTTTACTTAATCTGTGCTTTTATTTTAGCTTATTTTTCTGCAAATGTCAACTATTTTTTAGCTAAAATCATGCTTTTCTCTTTTCTGAACAAATTTCACATGGCTGTTTTGCACATATTCAACAATTATCAGCCACATTTTTTGTGATTCGTTGCAAATACCGATTCTTTTTTAGCTAATTTTTTTGATTTTCACAACTAATTTCCTCGCTATTCGCCTGTGGAATTGTAAAATTTCTAAAATTGCAGGCGGCTGCCCTTGACAAATTGGACAGGTTTGATATAATTTAGTTAAAATTAAATTTAAAAAGATGCGGATGCAGGGGTAATTTCTCCGCTTGCATTCCAAAAGGATGTGACTTACTTGGCAAAAGCCGTTCGGATGTCCGATATCGCAGAACAACTACAAATCAGTACTGTAACCGTTTCCAAAGCACTGGCGGGAAAAGATGGCGTCAGCGAAGAATTGCGGAAAAAAATACAGAAACTTGCGGTAGAAATGGGCTATCAGTTTCAAAAAAATAAGCAGGAACAGACGCCCTGCTATACCATTGGTATCATTACCTCCTACCGCTATATTGAAAAAGGACAGTCTTTTTACTGGGCAATGTATGAGCGTGTGCTGTTTCATCTTTCACAGGGCAATCACATCGGCATTTTGGAAGTCATTTCAGAATCCGCTGAACAAACCTGTACAATGCCCCGTTTGATTGCAGAAAATCGGATTCAAGGCTGCATCGTCATAGGAAAATTTTCACTCTCCTACTATAAGATGCTGGAACAAGCTTCTGTTCCATGCTTAGTTTTAGATGCATTTCAAGCAGAATTGCAACAGGATTCCGTCATTTCAGACGGCTATTATGGCATGTATCTCATGACCAAACATCTCCTGCAAGCTGGCCACAGAGAAATTGCCTTTGTCGGCTCTATCGAAGAAACCAGCAGCATTTTAGACCGCTACTATGGCTACTGCCGTGCCATGCGGGAAGCTGGCATTCTCGTGACAGAAAAACAAGTGCTGCCTGACCGAGATGCTGAGGGAAAAATTGCAATCTCTCTCGAAAAACTCTCTAAAATGCCAACTGCATTTGCCTGCAACTGCGATTCGACTGCTTACATCTTGATCAGTCTCCTGCAAAAGGCTGGCTTTTCCATTCCAAATGATATTTCTGTTGTTGGATTTGATGATTTTATTTTTGCAGAACTGGCAAATCCGCCAATCACTACATATGCAGTTGATATGAATTTAATGTCAAAAAAAGGCGTGCGGCAGCTATTAGCTCGCATTAAAAACCCTGCAATACCCATCCGGCATATTGTTGTCAGCGGAACGATGATTCATCGAAAGAGCGTCCGGAATCTGCCACTCGCAGAGCCTGCATCACTTACATCAAAAGAAGGGAATCCAGCATGATTTTATTATCTGCACAAAATCTTTCAAAAACTTATCTGGAACGAACCGTCTTGAATGACGTTTCGTTTTTTCTCAACGAAGGCGACCGGGTCGGCATTGTCGGCATCAACGGGACGGGAAAATCTACCTTGCTGCGAATTCTTGCCGGTGTGGAAGAACCTGACAGCGGAACGGTCATCCGCACCAAAGGCATCCGGATTTCTTACCTACCGCAAATTCCAGATTTTGCAGAACATGGCAGCATCTTAGAACAAGTCATGGCACACCTGCCGGCAGATTTGAAGTCGGCAAAAGAATTTGAAGCCAAATCGATTTTGCAGCAACTTGGTATCTCCAACGTGGACAGCGACATCAGCACGCTTTCCGGCGGTGAACGGCGAAGAGCTGGTATTGCAGCCGCATGGATTCAGCCCAGCGATGTCTTGCTTTTAGACGAACCAACCAACCACATTGATTATGAAACGGTACAATTTTTGGAAGACCAGTTGAAAAAATATCGGGGTGCGATTGTCATGGTAACACATGACCGTTATTTTTTGAATCGCATTACAAACCAGATTGTAGAAGTTGACCGTGGAAACCTGTTCGTTTCCCGTGGAAATTATTCCGAATATTTAGAGCAGAAAGCCCAGCGGGAAGCGGATGCGGAAGCACGAGAACGGAAAAACCGTACCCTTTACCGCCAGGAACTGGAATGGATGCGGAGAGGCGTTCGGGCAAGAGGTACAAAATCCAAAGACCGCATGGAGCGGTTCTATGCCTTGGAAAATCGGGAAAAACCCGTGGAAACAGAATCCTTACAGCTGCAATCGGTTTCTTCCCGACTGGGAAAGAAAACCATCGAACTGGAACACCTCACAAAATCCATACAAGGGAATGTACTCTTGCAGGACTTCTCCTATCAGCTGCCCCGTGCGGCTCGAATCGGCATCATTGGACGAAATGGTGCTGGAAAATCCACGCTGCTGAAACTGCTTGCCGGCATTCTGCAACCGGACAGCGGTACAATTACATGGGGCGACACTGTACAAATCGGCTATTTCGCACAGGAATGCGAAACGATGAATCCCACGCAAAAAGTCATTGACTACATTCGGGAAACTGCCGAACGCATTCAGACACCAGAGGGAACAGTTACGGCTGCAACCATGCTGGAACGGTTTTTGTTTACGCCGGAATTGCAGTGGAATCGCATTGAAAAATTATCCGGCGGAGAACGGAAACGGCTCTATCTGCTGAAAATTTTGATGACTGCCCCGAATATTCTATTGCTGGACGAACCAACCAACGATTTGGATATTGTCACCCTGACCATCTTGGAGGACTATCTGAAAAGTTTCTCCGGTGCAGTGATTGCCATCTCCCATGACCGCTATTTCTTAGATAAGATGGCCTCGGAAATCTGGGAATTGCCAGGAGATGGCAGCGTCCGCCGTTACAACGGCAATTACAGCGACTATGCAGCAAATGCCCTGCCGACTACTCCGGCAGAATCTGAGAAAAAATCAACCGAAAAGAAAGAAAAAACCTTTGTCGGAAAAAAGAAGCTGAAATTCTCCTACAAAGAGCAACGAGAATATGAAACGATTGAATCTGTGATTGCAGACTTGGAAAAACAAATTCAGGAAACTGAAACGAAAATTGCAGCAGCGGTTTCTGATTACGTCTTATTGCAGGAGCTATCCGACCAGAAAGATGCACTGGAAGAACAGCTTGCAGAAAAAATGGATCGCTGGGTCTATCTCAGCGACTTGGCAGAACGAATTGAAAAGGGAGAAACCGTATAATTATATTATAAATAAAGGAGGCATTTCCATGAAAATGACATCCGCACAGGCAGCAAAACTGCTGCGGCAATGGAATGAATCACTGAAAGCCCTGCAAAGACGAGAAGAAAATACAAAAACCTTTCTCGCTTCTCTGGGGGAGGATATTGAATCGGTTCGACCGGAATATGATTATGCTGCGATGCAGGCGGAACAGGCTGCCATTGAAGCCAACATCCGCAAGCTGAAACATACGTTGAATGTATTCAACACGACCACAATCATTCCGGAATTTGAGATGACCATTGACCAGATGTTGATTTATCTGCCACAGCTGACCAATCGGCTGGAAAAGCTGTCCCGCATGAAAGAACTGCTGCCCAAACAGCGAGAAAATGCATTGTATAGTCGAAATTCTGCCATCATTGATTATCGGTATGCCAATTATGACATCCAAACCGTCGAGAAAGATTATGAAGTCCTTGCGGAAACGCTTGCAAAGGCACAAACTGCTTTGGACTATATCAATAATACGGTGTTGCTGGAGGTTGACTTGCCAGAGTAAGCCGGTTCTTCCGTCTGTCTGAATCTTGCCCTTTGAATTTTTTTGGTTCTACGTTTGCGTTTTCCGTTATCCGTTGATAGAATGGGTTGCCCCGATTGGTTTTTGTTTAGGGAAGATGCGAGGGCAACCATTCGGAAAACTCATGATTTTTTTGCAGGTTCAGACAGAGAAAACTTTTGGCAGTAGAAGTTCGGTTTCAAGCTGCTCCCATTTTGTAAACTTTCTAAAAACGAAACCGCCCGATTGCGATACAATTTTTGCAATTAGGGCGGTTGATTCTTTTTGAAGAGAAATAAAAAAAGTCTTATCAGAATCTGATAAGACTTTTTCCTTGGCAGGGGCACCAAGAATCGAACTCGGGACACGCGGTTTTGGAGACCGCTGCTCTACCTGCTGAGCTATACCCCTATTTCTTTTTGACATCCCTCATGGGGAGGGACGCAAGATGTGTATTTGGTACGCCTGATGCGATTCGAACGCACGACCTTCAGAGTCGGAGTCTGACACTCTATCCAGCTGAGCTACAGGCGCATATTTTACATTCATCTCACGAACCTTTTATATTATAGCACACCCTCTTGCATTTGTCAAGGGATTGTGCTATAATAATATCGGATATTTTGTAAACAATTTTTTAGGAGTGAGAGAAATGCAGGATCACATCTTCGTTCTGCTGATGCAAACCGGAACATCCGTTGCAAAAGTATTGCAATTTTTTACCAGAAAGCCTTACAACCATGCCTCGGTGGCATTGGATTTGACACTGGAAGAAATGTATAGCTTTTGCAGAAACCACATTCATTTTCCATTGCCTGCCGGATTCAATCAGGAGATTGTCGGCGAGGGCACGTTAGGGCGATTTTTGGTCATCCCCTGCGAAATCTATGCAATTCCCGTAACCAAAGAGAAAAAACAGGAATTTGAACAAAACCTCGCATACTTCAAAAATCATCGCTCGATGTTTTCTTACAATGTGCTGGGGCTCGGCACAACCTTCCTGCGGATTCGCTGGTCGAGAAAACACAAGCTGCACTGTTCCCAGTTCGTGGCAACCCTGCTTGCACAGTCCGGTATACGACTGAACAAACCCCTTTCCCTGCACACGCCGGACGACTTGCGGTATATTTCAGATGCCCACCTCATCTATCGGGGCGAATTGAACCGCTTTTATCATACTTATGCAAAGTCGATTCAGCAGCTGGAAGATTCCCTGCCAGCATATTCAAATTTTGCCCGATTGCAGCAGCTCCCAAAACAGATACAGCAAACAGCCATCCTCCGGTGCAAAAACTGGAATAGGTAGCGTTGTTTCCTGTATTTGTGTGGGGATGCGATAGGTGTTCTGCAAAAGCGATACTTGCAAGGCTTCGGCGTTCTGCTCGGTAATTGCCATCCGAACGCCCGGCTCTCGCTGCAAGGCGTTCTCTGCCTGATAAGCAATGTGCACCGTACTGAAATAGGCGGTGCATTTCTTCTGTTTTTCAAATTTCGCCGGATTGCAGCAACTCCCAGAACAGATACAGCAAACAGCCATCCTCTGATGCAAAAACCGGAACGGGCAGCGTTGTTTCCTGTATTTGTGTGGGAATGGTATAGGTATTCTGCAAGAGCAATACTTGTAAGGATTCCGCATTCTGCTCGGTAATCGCCACCCGAACGCCCGGTTCTCGCTGCAAGGCGTTCTCTGCCTGATAAACAATGTGCACCGTACTGAAATAGACGGTGCATTCTTTCTGTTTTTCAAATCTCGCCCGATTGCATCAACTCCCAGAACAGATACAGCAAACAGCCATCCTCTGATGCAAAAACCGGAACGGGCAGCGTTGTTTCCTGTATTTGTGTGGGAATGGTATAGGTATTCTGCAAGAGCAATACTTGTAAGGATTCCGCATTCTGCTCGGTAATCGCCACCCGAACGCTCGGCTCTCGCTGCAAGGTGTTCTCTGACTGGCAAGCAACCTGTAAATATGCCAGCAAAAAGAATTGCAATAACAAGTAGAGTGCACCGTACTGGCATAGACGGTGCCATTTTTTTGTCCGTTTTTTCAAGTTTCCTGCTCCTTTCTGATTCCTGTGAGCGGATTATTTCAAATCTAGCAGCACCTCTGCCAAGGATTTCCCAATCAAATGCCCAGAATATACAGCTTGTTCGACCGTGTTTCCGTGAGAGCCAACCTCAATCAACAGGCTGCCGGTTGTCAAATCCTGATTATAATGCCGATAGTCAAACAAAATCGGACGGGTAAAATTCGGATACTGCTGCTCCATCTGCGATTGCAAGCGACAGGCAAACCGAAAGTTCATCAGATAATTCGGCATATTCATCGTTCCATCGTCACAGCCCGAAATAATCATAATCTGAGCAGCTTCTTTTCCGTCTATGGTGACAATTGGCTGACTCAAAGTTGTATCGCTACAAATTGCATCCCGATGGATGTCCAAGACCACTTTAATGCTCGGATACTCTGCTAAAATGCCCCGAACCGTTTCTGCACTGCGGTCATATGCTCCATTATAAGAAGGATAATCATGCACGGCATCGCTGTGAATCACACCAATTCCGGCAGCCTGTAACTCTGCGGTAATCGCATCACCAACCGCCACTACATTTTTGCTGCAATCGGTTGTTCGATAACTAAACTGTGGGTCGTAATGTTCCCGCACTTCTGGTTCATAGGTTTCCGTTGTATGCGTATGCATAATTAAAACCTGCGGCTGGTCGTTGACTGCAATCCGAAACGCTGGCGGTAGTTCGCTTTCTGCAAGCAACTCTGCATTGGAATGGTCGGTCTTATTTTTTACCATGCCCCCATTCGGCAAGGTAAAAAAGGCATCTCCTGTATAATCTTCATAGGTGGTACGAATCACATCACACGTTTCCTGAATGTTCCAGCTGGTCGGGTACGGGACAACGCTGGCATCTACGCTCGGATGTTCCACTTGCCCACTGTCTGCCAACTGCGTTTCTGCTGCCTGCATGGTGATTTGTTCTGCTTTTTCCTGCAAAGGATTCCAGACCGGCAGCGGTACACATCCTTCACTTCGGACATTCTGCAAGGCAGTATCTGTTGCATCAGACTGCGATTCTGGTTCTTTCTGGGGGTCGGCGGAAACATGCCAAGCTGGAATACTGCAAAGAATTCCCAACAGGCAAACTGCTACACCCCAAATCCGTTTTTTTCTTCTGTGTCTGCGTTTTCTTCTCATGCCATCACCTCATGATGATACCCATTTTGCACTATTTTATGCAGCAGGCTGTAAAAATATGACGGAAACGGATTCCGTCATTTCTCTGCTTTTCCCGTATATTCCAGCCAATTGCTGCATAAAGATAAACAGAATATCCGCTAAGGAGGCACTGCGTATGCATCGTTCCCACAAAGGCATCTGGTTCTTGATTCTGGACGGCTGTTTGATTCTGCTTGCATTTTTGCTCACAAAAGGCTGTCCGCAAACCGTTCATGCAGAAACGCCCGTTTCTCTGCCCGTTCTGATGTATCACAGCATTGCCCCCGGCACAGAGAGCGATTATCGGATTCGACCAGAAACATTTGCAGCCGATTTATCCTATTTAAAAGATGCTGGATACACAAGCGTTTCTGCTGCGGAATTGATTCGCTATGTCAATGGCACGGGAGATTTGCCGGAACAGCCGATTCTGTTGACCTTTGATGATGGATTCTATAACAATTACAGCCTTGCTCTGCCCCTGCTCGAACAGTATGATATGTGTGCAATTGTTTCAGTGGTCGGGCAATTTACAGATGAACTCGCTCCGGAATCTCCGCATGAAGATGCCTATTCCTATCTGACGTGGGAGGATTTGCAAGCCCTGTTGGATTCTGGACGGGTCGAACTCGGCAGCCATACTTATCAGATGCACAGTCATACAGACCGCTGCGGTTGCCGGATTCAGGAAAACGAACCGGAAGAGCAATATCATGATACCTTGCTTTCTGATTTGGGCTTGCTGCAAACCCGTTTTCAGGAGGAATTACAGATAGAGCCTGTGGTGTTTGCCTATCCTTATGGCTTTCTCTGCTCGGAAAGCAATCCGGTTTTGCGAGAATTGGGGATTCAAATGACGTTGAACTGTCGGGAACAGGGGAACATGATTACTCGTGACCCTGAATGTTTGTATGGATTGAACCGCTATAATCGATTTGGGAACTGTGAAACGGCAGTCTGGATGCAGCGGATTGCATCGTAAACAAAAAATTGCACGAATTCATAGAATCCGTGCAATAAAACGTTTTTAATTATGAGCCGCAGGCAAACAAAAAGTTTTTTGATCCAACAATTTTTCAAAAATGTTGGCG
>OGGQ01001296.1_pt1 | contig 33179 bp, 22 predicted proteins | sample 1571191 | NCBI WGS metagenome assembly OGGQ01 (sample SAMEA2582061, study PRJEB24529) | metagenome | biome: Human gut stool | place: China | collected 2011
CAAGTTAGTAAGACCCCTTGAAGACGACGAGGTAGATAGGGCAGAGGTGGAAGTGCAGCAATGTATGGAGCTGACTGCTACTAATAGGTCGAGGGCTTGACCAAAGAATCCGGAAACTGAGGATGGAAGATCTGGTAGAGAACTTGGAAGTAAGATGTAAACAGATGATCGTTAATGTGTAGTTTTGAAGGTATAATCCGGAGCATCCGATGCCTACGCATCGAATCCCCATGGTTCTTATCCTTCCTTACTTAAGCGAAGAACGGATATACACAGGATACCATGAGTACATAGGATGAAGTTAAAAATACAAAAGAGTTAGTGCGGTACAAAAGAAATACAAAAGATGAGGCCCCAGGCGTATGCCTGGGGTTATTTTTTGCTGTTTAACAGACTGGAAGTGAGCTAAAGCTCCTTCTTCCACAGCCTGTAGTAAATCAGCCCTACAGAATCCGCCAGCAGCCATCCGATGGGCACGGAACACCAAATGCCCGCAACGCCGAACATCGGAATAGCGGATAATATGTAAGCCAGCGCCACGCGGGTGCCCAAAGAGATTACCGTGAGTATGACGGACATCCCCGGTTTTCCCAGTGCGCGGTACAGCCCATACAGCAGGAAGAGACAGCCGATGCCGCAGTAAAAGGCCCCCTCGATATGCAGGTAACGGATGCCCTCGGAGATGATGGCGGTTTCCTGTTCATTGATGAATAAAAGCATCAGCGGACGGGCAAATATCCATACGGATACGGAGATCACTATGCAAAAGGCCAGAGCGGCAAGCACCGCACCTTTTAAACCGGCCCGGATCCGATCCACCTTTTTCGCTCCATAATTTTGAGCAATAAAGGTGGAAAAGGCGTTGCCGAAATCCTGAACCGGCATGTAAGCGAAGGAGTCAATTTTTACGGCAGCGGCAAAAGCGGCCATGACCGTGGTGCCGAAGCTGTTGACCAGCCCCTGGACCATCAGTATGCCCAGGTTCATCACAGACTGCTGCACACAGGTCAGGAGCGAGAAGCTGCCGATTTCCTTAAGACAGGCGCGCCGTATGCGGCAGTGCCTGCGGCTGATGCGCAGCTGGGGCAGTTTAAACCAGGCATAGAAAGCGATGCCGATTGCGGATACATACTGTGAGATCACAGTGGCTAAAGCCGCGCCGCCGACGCCTTGCTTAAAAACAATCACAAATAGGAGATCTAACAGGATATTCAATACGGCCGAGACCGCCAGGAATATCAGAGGCACAATGGAATTGCCCAATGCGCGCAGCAGGGACGCAAAATAATTATAGAGAAAGGACGCGGCAATTCCACAGAAGATAACAGTGAGATATCCGTGCATCAGCTCCCGTATTTCGGCAGGAACCTGAAGAAAGAGGATGATTTCATCTGTACACAGCGCGGTGACCGCATTCAGGAGAACAGCCAGGGCTGCAATCAGCACAAAGGATGCGAACATGCCCTCTTTCAGCCCATCGTCATCCTGCTGCCCAAAGCGGATGGAGAAAACCGCGCCGCTGCCCATGCATAGCCCCAATAGGATGGAAGTGAGGAAGGTCATCAATGTAAAGGAAGATCCAACGGCAGCCAGAGCGTCGGGCCCAAGAAAGCGTCCGACAATCAGAGTGTCAGCCACATTGTAGCACTGCTGCAGAAGGTTTCCCAATATCATGGGAACGGCAAATGTCAGCATTGTTTTCATCACCGGTCCGTGTGTCAGATCACCGTTCATAGGTAATATTCTCCTTTCAACAATTACAAAACGAAATATAATAATTACATAACGTAACAATTCTAACAGGATATAATTCAAATGTCAATCGTCTGATTGCTTTAGGTATCTTTATACCTTATAATAAAGAGAGTGAGAATTTAAGACAATGCAATGTAGGAGGTAGTATGAATGTTTCTGGACGGATTGGATGAACTGGATCAGAATATCCTGAAACTTCTGATAAAAAATGCGCGGATGTCCTATTCGGATATCGGCCAGCAGGTTGGAATATCAAGGGTGGCCGTTAAAATGCGCATTCAGGCGCTGGAACAGCGCGGTGTGATAGAGGAGTATACAACCGTGATTAACCCGCAGAAGATCAGCGGTGCTGTATCCTGTTATTTTGAAATAGAAACTCTGCCGGAGACTCTGGCACAGGTGACGGAGCTTTTAAACCGCAATGAGACTGTCACCCAGATCTACCGCGTAACCGGAAAAAATAAGCTGCATGTCCATGCTGTAGCCTCTTCCAATGAGGAAATGGAACGGTTGATTCAGGAAACCGTCGATCCGCTGCCCGGCGTGGTCAGCAGCAGCTGTAATATCATTCTTTCACGCATAAAGGATATAAAAGGACTGAGACTCTGATGAGAGAAACGGCTGGGCAAAACCCGCTGAATTTGGATTAAGCTGATCTTTCATGATTTGCCGGGAAACGGAACATACTATTACCTGACTTATAAATTTTAACCGGCTTAATGAAAGGAACGTTATGAAATTCGAAGCAGTATACTACGAACCCTCCAGTTTGTCCTATGATCTTGGCAAAGAGCTGAAAGCGCAGTTTGACGACATCCCCTGGTATCCGATCGAGAGTCACAACGCGATACAGAAGATGCGCGAAAAACCGAACTCTGAGTTCGGCCGTATGAAGCGCAGCCTGGTCGTAGGCATCAGGAAGACTCATAAATATACAGAGAACCATAAGGTGTCAGATTATCTGGTACCCTACACATCATCGGGCTGTACAGCCATGTGCCTGTACTGTTATCTCGTCTGCAATTACAATAAATGCTCCTATCTGCGGCTGTTTGTCAACCGGGAACAGATGCTTGACAAGCTGATCAGAAAAGGGCGGGAGAGCGCTCGGCCCCTCACCTTTGAGATCGGCAGCAACAGTGATCTGGTGCTGGAAAATACAATCACGGGGAATCTTCAGTACACCATCCCATATTTTGCGGAAGCGGACGCCGGACAGCTGACGTTTCCGACAAAATTTCATATGGTGGAACCGCTTCTTGGATTGGACCACAGAGGTAAAACAATCTTTCGGATGAGCGTGAATCCGCAGGAAATCATACGGAAAATCGAACTTGGAACCTCCGGTTTAAAGCTTCGGATAGAAGCGGTGAATGCCATGTGTGAGGCGGGATATCCGTGCGGCCTTCTGATCGCTCCGGTTATTTTGACCGATGGGTGGAAAGCGTTGTATACGGGACTTCTGGAAGAACTGGAAGAAGGGCTGACGGAAAAAATGAAAAAACAGATGTTTTTGGAGATCATTCTGATGACCTATTCCTATGTGCATCGGGCCATAAACAGCGAGGCGTTTCCCAACAGTCCGGATTTATATGATAAGGAAAAGATGACCGGCCGCGGCAGGGGAAGATACTGCTATCGGCCGGAGATCAGGGCGGAAGCGGAAAACTTTTTGCGAAAAGAGATAAAAAGGATCTTCGGCGATGCCAGTATCCGCTATATAAGCTGATTTCATATGTTTGGTACTCTGCTAACGGTTCAGGTACCAGACTCCCAGATTCAGATATGCGGCAAACAGCAGCCAGTAGAGATAGGGGAGCTGCAGTTTCCCAGCCAGGGGACGTATGGCGGCAAACTGCCGGATCATAGAGATAACAAGTGCGATGAGCAGGATGATCCAGAAAAATGCAAACAGTCTCCACTTAAATGTGAAAAAGAAAATGGTCCATAAGAAGTTCGCAGCCAGCTGTGCGGCGTATGTTTTCAGGGCGTGTTCCTTCCTCGGGTCTTCAGAACAGTATATGAGGGCAGAGCCGATGCCCATGAGCACGTACAGGACGGTCCAGACAATCGGAAAAAGAAATCCCGGCGGCGAAAGCAGCGGCTTTTCCAGCGTTTTGTACTCTGCCATCCCGTTCATTCCAAGAAATCCCGAAAGACCTCCGACCAGGAGCGGGATCAGTATCGCGATGATATATGTTTTCTTTTTACACATGGATGATTCCTCCGATCTGCATCATAGTCCGGTGCCTGCCAGAGAAGGCACCTGCAGTACACATTATATGCGTAAATCGGAGGAATTATTTTCGTTCAATGGGAAAAAGGTATTATGCCGCCAGGACGGCCCGCCGCAGGAGGAGAATCCCGCGAGCGGGATTCGTTTTCACTTTAACGGTGCTTCATTAAAAAATGACAGGTGAGGATTCAATTCAGGTTATTTATATAAAGTTCCAGCGCTTCGTAAGCCCTGGGATATTTTTTGATTCGGTCCTCCGGGGAGTATGGAATGGTCCGATCCGCATCTCCGAGAAGTTCAGATATAAATTCAGCGTTCCAAATGCTTTGCCGGTTTGTGCCGCCTTTTTGCAGACTGTAGACTGCAAGAGGCCAGCCGGCCTTTTCCAACCATAGCGATTTAAGATCATCTATCAAACCGACGTTTTCCCGGACATGATTTTTATGAATATATAGAACTTCATTGTGTTCACCTCTATGCGAACAAAAATAATCTGAAGAATCCAGGCCGATCAAGTTACTGATTGCAGATTTGTCGGGATAACCGGCGCCGAAATACCCTTCGGCTATGACGTAACCTATCAGGCAAAACTGACTGTCCTCCAGAGGTATATTCATTTTTATTTGCGGTCCTGACCACGGCTTCCCCATATAGCTGCTGTCTGTAAAAAAGGCGTCATCCAGAGAAAGCTTTGTCCTGCTGAAGAAAGAACGGATGGAGCGCTCTGAACTCGTAATGCCGGGGGACACAGTAAAGAATAAATGTGCCGGCTTTTTTGTATTTATGAGTCCCATGGGTATATAGCCGTCAGGAGTAAACAGAATTTTATCCTGCATACCGTCCAGATACGGATGTGTGAGCACTTTATAGGGCAGATCAAAGGGGTCACAGGTCAGCAGGCGAGCCAGAAGGACGGATTGTATGATTTCCTCCTGTATGTCTGCAGCAGTTATAGGCCGGGCGTTTATTCCTGTAATGCGGTCTCTTTTTAAAGAAAGCGATATTTCTTCGGAATGTTCCCTGATATTTACGGATACCCCGGCATTGTTTGTTTCGGTCAGCAGTCCGTTTACATAGATATTGGAAGGGATCTCCGGGTGCTCTGTATGAAAACGGTAATATGCGGTATTTCCTGTGGACAGAACACAGGTTTTCCAGGCTTTAGTTATTGGATGGTATTCGCAACGGTTCAAACGGCTTTCCGGAATGAATACGATTTCCGGTTCATTTTCGCAGAACCAGTCAGGAACCGTGCGGAGCTGATTCAGCATCTTCTGTGATGTGTTAACGGTTATGACGGTGCCCGATTCCATACCTGACCCGGACTGTCTGAATATATCGAGCTGATCGCTTTCCAGGAGGGCATCGAAGCTGTACTTCATCTGTTCCAAATAGGAAACGGTTTCAACATGGATATTGTCGCCCAACAGAAAAGTGCTCAAAACGCCGATGCCAAATCTTCCGCTGCGAACCACTTTGGGGACAAGGGTATCGGGATCCAGATAATCTTTTTTCCAGGCGGGATCGTATCGGTAGGAGGAGCCGGCAACCATGTAGTAATTTTTAATCACATCTCCGGTCATGCCAATTCCGTTGTCACTCACACGTATAGTTGCATGCCCGTCAGGGCGGCTGATAAATTCCACGACTACCCTGCTATGGTAGCTCTCGCCTTTTGGCCGGCATAGCGCCTGCTTTTCATGGCAGGCGTCTATGGAATTCTGCAGCAGTTCACGTATTCCGTACACGGGCTGGTAATCATAAAGGGGCCCGATTAATAATTTTAACAGTTCGGGATTGGCCCGAAAGGCGATCTTTTCTGTCAGGTAGTTTACACGGTGCTCTGCGCACTCCGTGTTTGTCAGATCAGACTTTATCCTTCGGATACTCAAATGCAGTTTCTCAGGGGACCTGCCATATACATCGCCTAATACGGCCCAGGAGGTATCCAGTTCCCTCTGCATGTCATCCAGCAGCAGCTTCAGGCTTAGAAATATGCTGCTGCTGGATGGGGGGATGGTCTCAATAAATAATAATTCGGGATCACGCGCAGCACCAAAAGCGATATTAACGACACATTGATTTTTTTGCCATTCTCTGACGGAAACAGGACTTTTGAAATGGTACAGCCGTGAGATACTGACAGCGGCCCGATCATCGGAGATATCAAAATAATCTGCTATTCGCAGCAGCACCATCAGATAAAGAACATGTACATCACGTATCTTTAAAAAAGAGCTGCCATACTGCGCCTCCATGGTATCGAGCATTTTCCAGATGTCCTCTCCGTGGGAGCGGGCGATATGACCGACAAGCAGGGAATATTGCGCGGGAAGCACCTGAATGCTGCCATCGGCACAGGGAAAACCGGTACAGGCGATATCAAACGCCATTCTGCAGTGATTGCGGCGCAGAAATTCTCCGATGAAGAGGCGGTCATACAGATTGAGAAGCGCACTGTCAGCCGGTAGTTCATTTGGAGCACAGAGCGTGTGCAGGGCTGAAAAACAATCGACAGTCCCAAGAATTTGCTTGCGGATTTTGTCATTCCAAAGCCGGGCTTCCCGGACATAATCCTCCCATAACTTAGGCCAGGGCCGGTCATTATAAACTTCTGAATAGTCATGTGCAAAGAAGTTTTCTGTGAGGATACGAAGAAATCCTGCATAAGTAATGTGCATGCCCATATCATGATACAGCACAGAAAGGATGTAAACCGCAATATCCCCGGCAGTCAGATCTGCGTCGCTTTCCGGAGGAATCAGCCGGGTGCTTATCTTAAGAATATTGCGGATATGCATCATTTTGTGATTGGTATACTCGGGAAAAAAGAATAAATCATGATCCAGAATATCGCAGTATGCGAGTATAGAGGATTCAAGGGCATAAGCGGTTTTGTGATCGAGCTTGTCAGCCCAGTGTTTCGGTATTACAGAAGCGTTATCTATACAGTACCTCCTGATAGTTTTCAAAGAAGCTTTCTGATATTAAAACTAGCGGATTTAGCAATTGCTCCGGTACTGCCCCGGTGAGATCCCTTCATATTTGCGAAACCAGCGGTTCAGGGTCGCGACACTGCTGTACCCCACCTCGGCGGCGGCTTCACTGACGGAGTACCCCCTGCGTCCGATCAGTTCCTTGACCTGTTCGATTCTCTTTTCATGTATGACATCGATGATGCCTGTATTCGTGGCCTTCATATAGATGGAAGAGAGGTATTTGGAACTCACTCCCAGCGCATCGGCAATATAGGTGATATTCAGATTTTCGTCATGAAGATTCTGATCGATCACCTCGTTGATCCGCATGACCCAGGTGTCGTTCAGGCCGGACTGCGCAGCGCCGTCTGCAGCCTTCTGCGAGATCATGAGGGCCGTGCTTTTCAGTATATGTTCCAGTCTGCCAAAGGAGTTGGCTTTCAGGAACTCATCTGCGGCCTGGTTGCAGTCTGTGGCAAAGATGCCGTGCTGCTGCATATTGCCGGCGGCGGTGATGATGGCGGACAAAACGGAGCCTGCCAGGCACTTGGCGGTGCAGAAGGGCAGGTTCCTGGACGCGATGGAATCCATCCACTGTGCGGTCAGTTCCCCGGCCGCCTCCGTCTGGCCCGTCTGTATCAGATTAATCAGGTGCTTTTCATGATCCGACGAATCGGGCAGGGCATCCCCTTTCTCCGCGGACAGGTCATCCTGAAAGACGATCCGTATATCCTGTTTCATGATACAGTAAGATAACGCGTAGGCGGCTTCCTCGTAGCTGGTGTTAAGCTGCGCGATGCCTTCGTGTATGCCGCTGACGGCAAAATAGTACTGAAACTCACAGGCCGTGCCGAGATATTCCGACAGAGTTTCCAGGGAGGAGTTAAGCAGCTCTTTCCAGTCTTTGAGAACGTCATCCGCGGCGATGATGCAGGCATTGAAATCATAGACATTCGTGCTGTAGATGGATATGCCGTCAGGCAGCATGTCTGTAAGCCGTTGTGTGAACTGCGTCTGATAAAAGGAAGAGTAAGCGCTTTCCGCAAGTTCAGGATGTTTGGCCGGCCATTTTTCGGATACATCCGTTAGCGTGAGGAGCAGCAGATAGTTCTTTTTTAATACTTCCCGCTCGATCTCTGTGATCAGCGATTCCTCCATAGAAGACCAGTTAAGAGTTCCTTTGAGCAGGAGAGAAAGATAATAGGAATAGATCGTTTTGTTCTGTCTCTGTACGACCTCTTCGATCGAAGCATTTTTTTCGTATATCTGCTGCAGCGCTCCGGATACGATCTGGTATTCATTCAGTATTTCGTTTTCCGTCAGCGTGTTATGCTCACGGACGGTGTTGACCAGTTTTTGTACCGGGGAATAATTGCGCCGGGTGAAAAACGCGATCAGAATCAGACCGCCCAGAATACAGCTGGTCAGACTCACCAAAAGCGTTCTGCGAAGAAATATGAGCTGGCTGTCGGCAAAACTGACTTCCACCGCGGATACATAGGTGAGCGGCATCACTTCGGAATTGACACTGCAGTAGTAGCTCTTTCCTTCGGTATCGCTGTCCGGGGACAGGCAGGCCAGCACCTCATTGCCGTTGTCCGTTATATAATAACGGCTTTCGTCTAAAACCGTAAATTTCTTTAAACAGCCTCTAAGCGTGTCCGAATCCAAAAGTACGGCGATATAGCCTGCCGGAGTATAGGCATATGGCAGCGGATAGGTAATGACCAGATACTGCTCCTGACCGTCCGTCAGAGAAAAGATATGGTTCTCGGTCAGATCCAGCCCTTCACAGCGGTTCCATATGGTGCACGCCAGACTATTGTCCTGCTTCCATTCACTGATCCCCTGGCTGTGCCAGATGAGCCTGTTATTCGTGAATATGTAGTAATCGTCGATCAGACTGTCATGTGGCTCATAGGAGCTTAGAGAGCGGTTCATCTGATGCAGCACTGAGGCTTGGGCGTAACTTTCCAGGTAAACGGATTTGCCGGGGGCGTTCAACAGATAATTCACGTTGTCATCCAATGAAATCCGGGAGACGAAATCGCTGATCAGGGATAATTCACCGTCCATATCGCTCTGAAACTTTTCAAGCGATAAACGCTGCGACTCGATGGTCTGGCTGCGGATGGTGGAGACCGCCTGGCGATATGTAAAAAACTGAAAGGCGATGGGAAACAGAAAAATAACCGCATAGGATAAGAGCCAGGAAAAAAGTACGCGGTGGCTGCCGCCCGCTTTTGCAAAACGCTTGTTTTTCATTGGAGAAAGCATCATCGGAAACACCTCATATAATGTAATAACCTCGTTTACGAAAAGAATAAGCTAAGGTATAATGTTCTTATATTATTCTAATCGATTTTGAGATGCCTTTCAAGGAAAAACGGAGGAAGAACAGCGGATGAAACATTTATTACATGCGATGCTTTTTATGGCGGTTATCCTGCTTGCCGGCTGCAGCCAGGACGGAGCGGATTCCAGGGAGGAAGAGAAACGGCCCATAACCCTCTGCTACGAACTGTTTGGCAGCCAGACTGCCGAAGACACCGAGAACGAATGGTACAGGGAGCTGGAGCGCAGGACGGGAGAAAAGATCACGGTTCAGAGGATTCCAAGCGTAAACTATGTGAGCCGCATAGAACGCATGACGACGGCGGACAGCCTGCCGATGGCGGTTGCCGCCAATGACAGCCTGATGTCCTCACCGGTAATGCGCCGCGCCATATCCGCGGGATCATTTTGGAAACTGGATGATTATATAGAGGACTATCCGGCGCTGTATCAGCTGATCGGAGAGCAGTTCTGGGAGTCAGTCCGGATTGACGGTGCGGTTTACGGTATTCCGAGGCTGCGCATCCAGCCGAGAAACGGGCTGTATTACCGGGCGGATTGGGCGCAGCGGCTGGGGATATCCGAGGTGCGCACATTGGAAGATTTTTATCGGATGCTCACCCGTTTTACCTATGAGGATCCGGACGGAAACGGCCGGGATGATACTTACGGCCTGGGTTTTTGCTGGACGGATTATGGAAATAAATCCTGGAACGGTATTGCGACTCTGACCACGGTGCTTGGAGGTCCGAACTATTGGGAGTACAGGGATGGCGCCATGCTGCCTGATTTTTTTACGGAAGAGTATCTGGAGGCGTTAAGGTTTTTTCGCAGGTGCATAAATGAGGGGGTGATGTCAAGAGAGATCTCAATCACAACGGTGCAGCAGCGCCAGAAGGATTTTCTTGAAGGAAATACCGGCTGCTGTTTCGGCTGTATTGATGATGCATTGGGGCTGCAGGCGGAATTGGAAAGCCGGATTCCCGGCGCTTCCCTGGCGGTGATGACCAGTCTGGAGAATGGTGGCAAAAGCAGACGGGTCAATTCTGACAGAGGATATAACGGCATGGTGATGTTTAATAAATCAGGGGAAGGCGGGATACGGACGGAGGAAGAACTGCGCAGGGTGCTGTCTTTTTTCAACAGCCTGTGCGAACAGGAGGATCTGTTTACCTACGGCGTAGAGCAGGTGGATTTTGTACAGAATCCGGACGGATCCAAAGAGCTTCTGAAAATGGAGGACGGAACACTGAAGCTGAATGCGGATATGATGGATTTCACACAGATTTTTACCTTTGACCGCATGACAGGAGCAAGCGAAGACAGCGAGCTGAAACGGCAGCTGGAAAAGGTGATGGAAGAGAGCAGCCCATATCTGGTATTCGACGATGCGGATCTTCTGCAGTCCTCTACTTATATTAAGAAGAAAGAGAGCCTGAACCGGATCATTCAAAATGCATCTATGAGGTATATTTTAGGAGAAATAGGAGATGAGGGATTTAATGCGGCCCTGGAAGAGTGGCTGGAAGCGGGAGGAACAGAGGTTATTTCGGAATTGACGGAGCAGTATGAGCTAAAAAAGAAATAAGCCAATATTCATAAAAAGGATAAGGATGGGAAATCCATCCTTATTTTTTTGTGCAAAAATTCATGATAGATGTAAAAAAGGTGATACTGAGGCTTGACTTGCCTTTTTGATCATCAAAAAATACCGCTCACTTCCGATTTTGATTGTGCAATCCGACATACTAGGCCTGCACATTTATTAAAACTGGCATTACAATAGCAGCATGGCAAAAAAAGCCGAACAAAAAGAGGGAAGGAAGGGATTCTCAAGGTGAATCACAAGCAAAAACAAAAACGGGGTTGGGCGGAGGCCATTCGAAAGGACTGGATCCTCTATCTGATGATTTTACCCGGCATGCTGTATTTCCTGATATTTAAATACGGTCCGATGTTCGGACTCATTACGGCGTTTCAGGATTACAATCCGATGGTAGGGGTATTGAAAAGCTCCTTTGTAGGATTGAAGCATTTTCGGAGGCTCTGGTCCGATCCAAAATTTCTGCAGATATTCGCGAATACCCTGCGCCTGGCAGTCTACAACATAATTTTGTATTTTCCTCTGCCGATCCTGCTGGCGCTGCTGCTCAATGAATTAAAAAATGAGAAGCTGAAGGGAATCATTCAGTCGGTGGTGTATCTGCCCCATTTCGTATCATGGGTTGTGGTGGCCGGCATTTGCTTTACACTGTTCTCTTCACAGAGCGGTGCGCTGACCGGAGTGCTCTCCGGCATTTTTGGCAGGGATGTCAGCGTATTGAGCGAACCGAATTCATTTGCACCGTTGATTACGTTCCAGGTTATATGGAAAGAAGCGGGCTGGGGCACCATCATTTTCCTGGCTGCGTTAGCCGGGGTGGACGTGCAGCTGTATGAAGCGGCGAGGATTGACGGAGCGAACAGAAGACAGCAGATGTGGCATATCACGCTGCCTGCTTTAAAAGGTGTAATCATTACATTGTTGATCCTGCGCATGGGAAGCTTTTTAAATAACGGGTTTGAACAGATCTTCCTGATGCTCAATTCTATGAACCGGGAAGTCGGCGAGGTATTTGATACATATGTCTATCAGATGGCGATCAAAAAAGGCAGAGTCAGTTACGGTACGGCCGTGGGCCTGTTTAAATCCGCAGTCTGTCTGATTCTGGTGGTGATCACAGATAAAATAGCCAAAAAGGCCGGAGAGGAGGGTGTATTCTAGGATGGCAGCGAAAAAAAACAATAAAATTAAGGCGTCCGTTGGGAGCCGTGTCTTTGATCTGGTGAATCTGCTGGTGCTGCTTACAGTGGCCTCAGCCTGTCTGGTGCCGTTTCTGTTTGTAATTGCGGCATCGGTATCCCCGCTGTCAGATATACTGACGAGGAAATTTTTTATCTATCCGATCCATCTGGATTTTTCAACCTACAAATATCTGTTTTCCAGCGTATCTCTGATTAAGAGCATGGGCGTATCCGGTTTTGTGACGCTGGTGGGCACAGTCCTTAGCATGGTGCTGACTCTGATGACTGCCTATGCCCTGTCTAAAGATCATCTGAAAGGACGCGGCTTTTTCAATGCGCTCATTGTTTTTACCATGATGTTCAGCGGAGGCATGATACCGACCTATCTGGTGGTGAACGGCCTTAAGATGACCGATACGCTCTGGGCTCTGTGGCTTCCGGGCTGCATCAGCGCTTATAACACGATACTGATCCGTTCTTCCATCAGTGCGCTTCCTAAGGAGCTGGAGGAGGCCGCTGTGGTGGATGGCTGCAATTATTTTCAGAGCTTCCGGCGCATCGTCCTGCCGCTGATTAAGCCGGCAGTAGCCACCTTTTCCCTGTTTTATGCGGTGGGATACTGGAACGACTATTTCGACGCCGTCCTATATGTAAATAATTCGGAACTGTGGCCGATTCAGGTTTGGCTGCGTCAGATCGTGCTGCTGTCATCCGGCGGATTTTCAGACGCTTCGGCGGTCAGTGACATCGGCTATATACCGCCGCAGAATGTCAGCTATGCGGTTATAGTATTTGCCACGCTGCCGATCCTTCTGGTGTATCCGTTTGTTCAGAAATGCTTTTCAAAAGGCATGATGCTTGGATCTGTCAAGGGTTGATCCCCTTTCAGATAAAAACAAAAAAGGAGAATGTATATGAGAAAAACAACAAAAAAAGGTTTGGCCGCTTTGCTGGCCCTCACAGTTGTGCTGTGCGGGGGATGCGCGTCAAAAGAGCAGAACGCGAAGGAAGCGGAGGGGGACTCTTCCGTCCGGTTAACGATCATGCAGGAGCTGTTTTCGGACCAGGCTCCGGATATGGAGAATAACGCATGGTATAATGCGCTGGAGGAGAAAATGGGCATAGAGATCGAAATCAATTATGTGCCCACACTGTCCTATGAGGAAAAGGTGACAACGCTGATCGCGTCAAAGGGACTGCCTAAGATATTTTCCGCCAACGGCAATGTTTTGATGAACAATAACATGATCCAGGCGATGGATGGGGGCGGATTCTGGACTCTGGACGATTATTTGAAGGATTATCCGAACCTGTACAATTTTATCGGGGAGCAGACCTGGGAAAACTGCAAACGTAACGGTAAAATTTATGGCATTCCCAAGACAAGGATTCTGGGAAGGTGCGGATATGTGATCCGTCAGGATTGGCTTGATAATCTGGGCCTGGATATGCCTGAGACTTTTGAGGAATTCAAAGAGGTGATGAGAGCTTTTACAGAGGATGACCCGGACGGCAATGGCGTCGATGATACTTACGGCTTTGTTTCTTCTTATCAGGGACCGTATAACCGTGAATGGAACGGACTGGAATTTTTGGCTGTGGCCATGGGTGCTCCCAATGAATGGAGATATGAGAACGGTGAGATGGTTCCGGATTTCGCGACGGATCAGTGGCTTACGATGTTAACCTACATAAAGGATATGTATGACAGCGGCTATATGAATAAGGATTTTGCGGAAATCACCGCAAATGACAGAACCAGCGCTTTTGACCAGGGAAAATGCGGCGTGATTTTCTGTACAACCGATGATATCAGCACCCGTTCTGCAAATTTGACTCAGGTTGTGCCGGAGGCGGTGTGCGCGGTTGGTTCCGCGCTTCATTTTGAAGGGGAAGAACCGAAATGTGTTTCTACAAAAGGTTTTAACGGCCTGGTAATGTTTAACCGCTTTGGTGACGGTGCGATACAGACCGAGGAGGAGCTGAAAGAAATCTTAGGCATCTATGACAGTCTGTGTACGCAGGAGTATCAGGATTTCATGGCATACGGTGTAAAAGGTGTTCACTATGAGGTTCAGGATGAAAAGCGGGTTATGATTATGGATCAGGGAACCGGCAAAACACAGCTTAGCGTGGATACCGCCGACGGACTGAATCAGAGTTTTCCCTATCCTCCCTATTTCCGCAAGGACGATGACAGTCAGATGCTGACGGATCTGTATGACTCCATCGAGTACAGAAATCAGCACCTGGTGACCAACGATTCCATCGGGCTGCAGTCGGATACATATGATGAGCTTTCCAGTGAACTGGATAATATGATGATGGATGCGGATGTGAAATACATAATGGGCAGCATCGACGCAGACGGATACAGGAAATGTGTGGACCAGTGGAGAGAACGCGGAGGCGCCGATGTGATCAAAGAATATACGGAGCAGTACGCGGAATATAAGCTGAACGAACAGTAAAGACGTAAGAAACGGAGGGATAATGTGAAGTATTATGAATCCAGAATCCGGACAGTGCTGAATGTGCTGAAGGATGCCTGCAGGACAGAGTATCTGGAAGCAGAACAGATCCGGTACCGCAGCTGCGGTTATGAGATGGACAGTGTGATGAAAGAAGAGATCTCCGGATGGAAGATATTTGAAAAAGGGGATACCTGGGGATCGGAGGACGGACACGCCTGCTTTGCATTATCCTTTCAGATCCCTCCGATCTACCGGGACCGGCCCGTATGGATGGAGGTGCTAACAAACCTGGATAATTACTGGGATACCGATAATCCGCAGTTTTTAGTAAACATAGACGGCAGGAACCGGTGCGGCCTGGATGTCAACCACAGGACCTGCAGGATTTCCCCGCGGGCCGAAGCGGGACAGCGCTATGATGTGCGCCTCTACGCATATCAGAACCACGCTCATTCGGATGTGTCCCTGAAAGTCACCTTTTACGTGCTTAGAGAGGATGTGCAAAAGCTCTTTTACGATCTGCTCGTGCCGTTTGAGGCCGCTGTGCTGCTGCCGGAGGACGGCTATGAAAGACAGCATATGCTGATGCTGCTGAATGAAACGCTCAACTGTCTGGATCTGCGCCGGGTTGGCTCCGAACAGTTTTACAGTTCGGTGAAGGAGGCGGAAGCGTATCTGCAAGCCCGTTATGATAAGCTCTGCTGCCCGCAGCCGGCCGTGACGGAGTACTGCATAGGCCACACACATATTGATGTCGCCTGGAAATGGCCGCTCCGCCAGACCGTTGAGAAGGCGGTGAGGAGTTTTTACACCGTCCTGGAGCTGATGGATCAGTATTCGGAGTACAGGTTTATGTCCAGCCAGCCGCAGCTCTATGAATTTGTTAAGGAAGAAGATCCGGATCTGTATGCGCAGATAAAAGCCGCTGTTAAGGCCGGCCGATGGGAGCCGGAGGGCGGTATGTGGCTGGAACCGGACTGCAACCTGATAAACGGCGAATCCATGGTCCGGCAGCTCCTCTATGGCCGCAGCTTCTTCTGGCGGGAGTTCGGAGTGCGCTGCGAGATCCTGTGGCTGCCCGACGTATTCGGCTACAGCGCATCCATGCCCCAAATCCTGAAAAAATCGGGAATCCGTTATTTCATGACCACAAAAATCAGCTGGAATGAAGTGAACCGGATTCCAAACGATACAATGGTATGGAGAGGGATTGACGGAACCGGTATCCTGACGTATTTCATAACAACTCAGGAGAATAAAAAGACGCCGGGAGAGGATCCGGACGATTTTACCACCACCTATAACGGTGAGATTACGCCCAGCCAGGTATCCGGCTGCTGGGAACGCTACAGCAATAAAGGGATGAATCAGGATATTTTAAACTGCTTCGGCTTCGGTGACGGGGGAGGCGGCGCCACGGCGGACATGCTGGAACAGCACGCCCGGCTGAAAAAGGGCATAACGGGCATCCCGCGGACAAAGCAGGGCTTTGCAAAAGAGTTTTTTCACAGGCTGGAGCATAATCTGAAAGACCGGGATGTGCCGGAATGGTCGGGGGAACTGTATCTGGAGTTTCATAGGGGAACCTATACATCCATGGGCAGAAATAAACGCTATAACCGGCTTTGCGAATGGAAAAACTGTGATGTGGAACAGTTTTCTGTGCTCGGCCGTCTGCTGCGCACCGGTCTTTTATATCCGAGGGAAGACCTGAACCGGTGCTGGAAGCTGACCCTGCTGAACCAGTTTCACGATATCCTGCCGGGTTCTTCGATAAAAGAGGTTTATGAAGACTCAAAAACCCAGTATGAAGAAATATTGAGGACGGACAGGCAAAATATTGAGAAAGCGCTGCGGGCTGTGGCGGACAGGATTCCGGCCTCCGGCAGGAGCGCAGTTGTGTTCAATCCCCTGTATACGGCCGGAGAAGGAATGATCCGGATTGATTCAAATGTGCCTGTGTCCCTAAGGCGGGACGGTGCGGTATATCCGGGGCAGCCGGCCGAAGACGGAGGTTATCTGTTCTGGGTTGACGGGATTTTGCCCAAAGGGTACGGCGTGTTTTCCGTTGAGCCGGCGTCTGCCGGGACAGATAAAACCCCGGTTAAGGCAGAAGACGGCGTGATTGATACGCCGTATTACAGGATACGGCTTAATGAGCAGGGGTATCCGGATTCCATCTATGATAAAGAGGCCGGTAGGGAGCTGGTACAGCAAGGAAAATGTGTCAATGAGCTTCAGATATTTGAGGACCGCCCTTCCCAATACGATAACTGGAACCTGGATGCCTCCTATCGGGAAAAAATGTGGGGCGCCAGGCTGCAGACAGGGCCGGAGGTGGTGGAGACCGGACCTGTGCGGACCTGTATCCGGACCGTGCGCCATTTTCTGGACTCCAGGATACAACAGGACATGATCGTGTATCCGAAATCGCGGAGAATTGATTTCGTTACGGACGTGGACTGGAGGGAAAGCCAGCTGTTTTTAAAGGCCGCATTTCCGCTGGAGATTACGGCGGGCTGTGCTGTGTATGATATCCAGTTCGGCAGTCTGGAACGTCCCACACACACGAATACCAGCTGGGAACAGGCAAAATTCGAAGTCTGCGCCCACAAATGGGCGGATCTGTCCGAGTACGGATACGGAGCGGCCGTTCTGAATGACTGTAAGTACGGGTACGATATCCACGGTTCAGTGATCCGGCTGTCCCTTCTAAAATCCGGCATATATCCCAATCCGGATGCGGATAAGGAGAAACACCGCTTCACCTATTCCCTATATCCTCATATGGGAGGATATAGGGAGGGGAAGGTGATAGAAAAGGCATATGAGCTGAACTGCCCGCTGTATGCGGTGCTTACGGGCCCTCATGCGGGCAGCCTGCCTGCAAGCTATTCCATGATAAGTGCCGACCGGGAAAATATTGTGATCGAGAACGTTAAGGAAGCGGAAGATTCGCAGCGGATTGTGATCCGAACCTATGAGGCGTGGGGAAAAAGGACCGCTGTGCGTTTTCGTATCGCAGAGGAGATGGGGGAGCGGGTCTTTGACGCCTCTCTGATGGAAGAGGAGGAACAGCAGATCGAATGCGTAAACCATATGTTTACTGCAGAGTACGGTCCGTATGAGATAAAGACATTTTTGATCGGAGAGCAATAGATTTCAGCTGTTGTGCATCTCCCGATACTGGCTTGGAAAACAGCCGGTATACTTCTTAAATACATTTACAAAATAATTGGTGCTGTTATAACCGATCCGCTCTGCGATTTCATGTACGGTGCACCCGGTCTCATTCAGCAGCATTTTGGCCTTTTTGATGCGCACCTGATTTAAATAGCTGGAGAAGGACTGGCCGGTAGCTTCCTTAAAAATCCTGCCAAGATAGGCTGCGTTGGCGTTAAATTCAAAGGAAATGGTCTGCAGGCTGATGTCTTCTTTGTAATGCGCCTCCGCATAGTTGTGCATCCGTTCAATCACAGGACTACCCGCGCCCTTGCAGCTGTTTTTCAGCCGGAAAAATTCGGAAGTGGTATCGGATATCCAGCGATACAGGGCCGGGCGCGAACGAAACGAAGCCGCTTTTTTGTACAGAAGGTCCGTAGGGAGCAGCAGATCCAATGTATCCAGATGCAGATAACGGGCGGCATCGGCTAATGAAAAAAAGATGCGCAGGGTAGCGGCCTGCAGATAATCGTAGGAATAGGCGCGGTAATCATAATCCCGTCCATAGATCTGCTCGAGTATCTTCTCCGCCTTGCCCGGATCGTTTTGCAGGAGCGCTTGATAGTAGATCTCCATATCAGAGCTTGGGGGTGCGCTGTATTTTTCATGCTCCGGCCTGGGAATGCCGTAACTGATCATATGGCAGTCAGGACTCATCAGACTGTAATTCTGCAGCTGTTTGGCAGTTCTGTAACTGTCGTTTACGTTTCCGGAGCCTTTGACGGCTTTTCCGACAGTGAGAAGGCCGGACAGCAGAGCCCCGGAGGAGAACCTGCCGGCGAGCTGTTTTACCGCCTCCTCAAGTCCGGCGGGGTCCTCTTGCGACTGTATCAAGACCAGATCCCCGTCAAGATCCCGGAACCTATAGGAATTTTCGGATACAGGCAGTGCTGCGTTTGAATCGGCGGCATCCGGCACGCGCAGCACGCAGACCTGATAATAAACACCGTTTACAGGCAGTTCCAGAAAGTTCATCCTTTCTTCCAATTCTCTACGGGTGATGCGCCCGGTCGCCCATCGAAGCAGTACATTTTCTTTCAGGATATTTTCGGAAGGCAGCAGCAAATTCCGGCTGCCCTGTTCCAGCTTTTCCACAATATTCTCCAGAGTCCGGGACAGTTCGTTCTCATTTACCGATTTAATCAGATAGTTCTCTATATCCAGATGAAGAGCCTGTTTCATATAAGGATAATCATCATACCCGCTTAAAATAATGCAGCGTATGTCGTAGCCTTTCCCGCGTATCCAGCGTATTAAGGAGATGCCGTCCACCCCGGGCATTTTAATGTCGGTGAGCAGGATGTGCACCGTATGACAGATGATATAATCCATGGCATCTTTTCCGTTTGACACTGCTGCGGTGATTTCAAGTCCGAGGGATTTCCAGTCCACGATGTAATGCAGTCCTTCCAGTATAAACGGATCGTCATCAGCAAGCAAAACTTTGAACATAATTTTCCATCTCCTTTACAGTCATATAGGGTATGCGAATGGTTACCGTTGTACCTTCGCCGGGAATGCTGTCCAGACCGACGCCGTAGCCGCAGCCAAAAATCCCGGTGATGCGCTGGTGGACGTTGGAGAGGCCGATCCGATTTTCCTGGGGGGAGGTCTGGGTGTTCAACTGAATCTTCAGCTGGTTCAATCGTTCCGGTGAAATGCCTGTGCCGTTATCCTTTATCCGAATCAGGATATCCCCGCCCTCCTGGCCGATCGCTATGAGGATCGCGTTGTGGGCGCTGCCGGGTGCAAGGCCGTGACAGAGCGCATTTTCAATGATGGGCTGCAGTATATGCCGTATGATTCCGCATTCCTGGACATTCTCGTCCACCTCGATCTCTGTGTCAATCTTATCCTTATAGCGGTATGAGGTGAGCTCCAGATACAGACGGCAGGTATCCAGCTCTTCCGGTATACCGGTGACAAAACCGGTTTTCAGACTTTGTTTAAACAGTGTGGACAGCAGATAGACCATCTGCGCGACATCCCTGTTGCCAAAGGAGAGTGCTCTCATCCGGATGGATTCCAATGTATTATAGAGAAAATGGGGGTTGATCTGTGTCTGAAGCGCATACAGCTCGGCGGCCCTCTGTTTTAATTCGGCGTCTTTTCTTAGAATCTCACTGGACTGTGCTTCAATCTGGCTGATGTAAACCTCTTGTATCATATGTTCCAGCCTGCCGCACATATCGTTCAGATTATCCGAGATCAGCGAAAGCTCATCTGTCTGGCCGGGGGACTTAATGCGCACCGTCAGATTTCCGGACCGGATTTCACGTATGGCGCAGCAGATGGCGGAAATCCTGCGGAAATACTGTCTGGAAAACAGCAGGATGCTGAACAGAGATACGGCGGTGAGCGTCATAATCCCAGCATAGATAAAAGTTTTCTGTGGCTTAAGGGTCCTGTAGATGCTGTGCAGAGGATGAACGGATACAAAATACAGATCCAGGCTGCCGTTATATTCCAGGTTCGTATACAGTTCACCGTCCTCCATGCCGCCCGGGGGTATATCGTCTGCTGTCAGGCGGGAAAATCCGGGATAGGGCTGACCGGTCAGCGCCGTCGAAGAATCATAGATGACGGTGCCGTGGGAATCCAGGATGTACAGGGTGGAGGAAGGAAATTCGGAAGAATAGTCCGCAAGTTCATCCTCCATGCTCCTGCAGGAGAAATCCACCAGAATACACCCGGGGTCCGCCGCCAGGTCCGTACTCTTTATGCGGCATACCATGGGAATTACCGGTCCGCTGTAGGGGGAAAGGACACTGGTGTAAGCGGGAAATAAGGTGACTCCGTAATCCTTTGCCGTCTTCTGATATCCGTTCATCTGTTCCCGGAGCGCATCCTCCAGATTTCTTCTCCGTTTCGCCTCTTTATTCAGCAGATAGATGCTCTGATCCCCGTAAATTTCCAGCGCAATATTCACTATATCTTTATCGGATGAAAAATGAAACTGTAGAAATTCGTCCAGCGTTGAAGCGAAATTCTGCCTTACATGTGTGTCATCTGCAGGCGAGGTCAGATAAGACGGTATGATGCTGTAATATTTATTCTTATAGAGGGAGGCGAGGATGCGTTGGGAAGTGATGTATTTCTCGTTGATATAGTTGTTCATGCGGTTGATCGCCCGGATGCTCTCTGTCTGCAGCGTATTCCCAGCCTTTTGATTGAGATATTGGCTGCTGTAAATCAATATTGCTGTGAAAGAAATAAAAAGCACAACTGCGAAAAACAGTATGAGTTTAGAGAAAACAGAGCTTTTGATTTTTGTGTACATAGTAGTCCCCCCGCCGTATCTTCCATAGAGTGCCGTATTTTACTTTAACATAAAGGAAGGGTAAAAATCAACAAAATCCATAGATGAGAAAGTGCATAAGTATAAAAAATGCACTAACATGTAATTTTTTCCATTGTATCCGGGTCTAAGCCGCGGTTATAATACTTTTTGACCGGGAGGAAAACAGACTGAAAATTTATGGAGTAAATTGTGAGGGGGAGAGCTTTATGGATGCATTGCAAAAGCGGGGCGGCAGAAGAAAATTAAAAAAGTCTGAGGTCAGGCTGCTGCTTATGGCGCTGCCGTTTGTCCTGTTTATCATTGTGTTTTATTATGCCCAGCTGTTTGGGTGGCTGTATGCCTTTATGGATTATAAGGCCGGGAAGGCTGTCTGGGAGCAGACCTTTGTGGGACTTGAAAATTTTAAAAAGCTGTTTGCGCACGGCAGCAGATTCATCGCAGCTTTTCGAAATTCTATGATTTTTGGCGTTCTGGGTATTTTAACGGCGCCCCTTCCGGCGGTGTTTGCGATCTTTTTGTCGGAAATCAGAAATTCAAAGATCAAAAGAACGATACAGACCATGTCGTCATTTCCCAATTTTATATCATGGATACTGGTCTTTTCCATCTGCTTTATGTTCTTCAGCTCACAAGGGCAGATCAATCAGATCCTGGTTAGGGCCGGCATCCTAAAGGAATCCGCCAACCTGCTCTCCAATGCGGATGCCGCGTATATCTTCCAGATGCTGCTGGGAGTGTGGAAGAGCATCGGATGGAGTGCAATCATCTATATGTCCGCCATTGCGGGGATCGATCCGGAGTTATACGATGCCGCGGATGTTGACGGCGCAAACCGTTTTCAGAAAATGCTCTACATCACGCTGCAGGGGATTCTGCCCACTTTTTTTGTATTGCTTGTGCTGAATGTCAGCAGCATTGCCAATGCGGGGTTTGATCAGTTCTATGTATTTTATAATCCGATGGTATCGGAGCAGCTGGAGGTACTGTCCACCTATGCCTACCGTATCGGCCTTGGAAACGGGGAGATTTCCTTCGCTACGGCCATCGGCATGAGCCAGTCCATCGTCAGCATTGTGCTGCTGTTTACGGTCAATAAGCTGGCGAAAAAGCTGACAGGAAATTCTGTTATATAAGCGTAAATGAAAAGGAGCCGCAGTATGAAAGGGAATAAAAGTTACAAACGTTATCGTATCCGTCCGTTTGATGTATGCAATGTCCTGATATTAGGGGCGTTTGCGCTGCTTTGCATGTATCCGTTTTACTATCTGATCATTTATTCCTTAAGTAACAGTACACAGGCCGCCAGACAGGATATATGGCTGTTTCCGGCGGGCTTCACTGTGGAAAATTATAAAGTGCTGTTTCGTAAGGCGGACATTCTTCTGGCGGCGTTTGTCTCCGCATCCAGGGCGGTGTCGGGCACGCTGATCACCATATGCTGTTCCTCGTTTTTCGCATATCTTCTGACCAAAAAGGAACTGATCGGCAGGAAGATATTCTACCGGATGCTGGTGATCACGATGTACCTGAATGCAGGGATCATCCCCTATTTCATCGTGATGAAGGCCTATGGGCTTAAGAATAATTATCTGCTGTACATACTGCCGTCCGCAGTGGTGGCGTTTTATGTCATATTGATTAAAACTTATATCGAAGGAATCCCGGCCGAACTGGAGGAAGCCGCCAGGATGGACGGCGCCGGATACTTTACGGTATTTACGAAAATCATCTTTCCGGTCTGTGTGCCGGTGCTGGCGACGGTGGCTGTTTTCAGCGCGGTGAACCAATGGAACAGCTGGCAGGATAATTTTTATCTGGTGAGGGACAGGAATTTAAAAACGCTGCAGCTTTTGCTTCTGGAGTATCTGCAGAGCATGGATTCCACCCTCATAAACGATATCAATACAGCAGCTGCCCGGGCCAACCGGACCAGCGCTTTAAGCATGAAGGCATGCATATCCGTGATTACCATGATTCCGATCATGCTTGTGTACCCGTTTTTTCAGAAATTTTTCGTCAAGGGAATCCTTGTAGGCTCGGTGAAGGGATAGGTGTGCCCGGAAAGGAGCAAAGCCGGAAATATAATGCGCAGCATTTATATTAATAAATGAAAGAGAGGGTAATGGAATGAAGATGGGAAAGAAAATGTGGATATTTCTTGTGATGTCCGCAATGCTCGCATCGCTGGTTACAGGATGTGCCGGGAGGGATTCAGGCGCATCGGCGGAAGGCGGATCTACAGGAGAAAAAGTAAAACTGACCGTATTGATGAACGGTGTCGCTCAGATGTCGGGGGTACAGGATGATCCCGTTACGAAGGCTGTTGAGGAGAAGCTGGGGATCACGATGGATATCATTTCCACCAGCGGGATGGATTTGACTGCTGAGCTAAACGCTCTGATCGCCTCGGATGATCTGCCGGATATTGTGGTGGGGATTACGCCGGAACAGAGGCAGCTATTGGTAGATTCGGAACAGATCATCCCGTTAGACGGCTTGGTGGAGCAATACGGAGGGGAAATAAACAATAAGAAAGCGGGGCAGCAGGCGCTGGAATTTTCAAAAAAGTATTACAGCGATGAAAGCGGACAGCTGTATTTTATCGGGCTGCGCGCCGGTGAGGATTATGACTCCAGTTTCCCGACGGTGGCGCCTTATATCCGCTGGGATATTTATAATCAGATCGGCGCGCCCAAGATAGAGAATATGGATCAGATGCTGGATGTGTTAAAGCAGATGCAGGATGCTTATCCGGAAACAGAGGACGGGAAAAAGGTGTATGCAGTCAGCGGCTGCCTGGCAGATCCGGGGTGGAACACTTTTTCCCTAAGTTCGGCTGAGGCGTTTATCGGTTTCCGCAAGCTGGACAATTATGGACTGGTTGGGACCAACATCTATGATGTTACCGGTTATATCAATGCGATGGAGAATGCGGATTCACCGACCTGGCAGCTCTTTCAATATTGGAATAAAGCGTATCAGATGGGAATCCTGGATCCGGAATGCGTGACGATGAAATATGACCAGTGGGTAGAAAAGATACAGGCAGGCCAGGTGCTCTATGCGCCGTTTAGCTGGTTCGCTACCGTTCCGGTCATGAACGATCCGAATAAGACGTTTCTGCCGGTGACTTTTGAAAATTTTGAGAATGATTCCTTTACCTGCAGCTATGCTTATACTCCGGGCGCGGATCCCTATGCGATCAGCAAAAAATGCAAGTATCCGGAGCGCGCGATGGAATTGCTGAACTATGCGTGGTCCTATGAGGGCTCTTATCTGTTCCAGAATGGAGTGCAGGGTGAGAACTGGGATATCATTGACGGCGAACCGCAGTATCTGGACGCGTATGTGCAGGGACTCAATGACGGAACCGCGGAAGCCGTGCTGTTTGGCAGCTTTTTCGGACCGTTCATGAACGAAGATACAAATCAGCCTATCGCTCTTTCAAAGACCGCGTCCTATTTCGAAAAATACAAATGCACCGGAGTGGTCAAGGAATACTGCGATCAGTACGGCATCACAGCGCCGGTGCAGAATTATACGAAGGCGGGCTACCATATCTGGGATGAAGCGTGGCAGAAAGGGCTCCAGGCCTATACAGGTGATTTGAAGGAAATCGATTCCAGAATTCAGGACTATGTATTGACGAATATACCGAAAATGGTGCTGGCGGAAACGGATGAAGAATTTGAAACAATGCGTTTGAAATTTATGGAAGATATTAATGCCATGGGAGCGCAGGAACTGTATGAATCCAGAATTGAAGATTATCAGAATACGGTGAAGGAAGTTCTGGAGATGCAGAATAAATAATGCTGAAAGCAATTAAATCACCCCAGGCAGCGCCTTAAAAAGCGCGCCCTGAAACAGACGGTGTTTATTCGTTTGATCAGGGCGCGTTTTATGGTTTCATGGGGGAATTGGACATCGCCGCTGTAAGAATCCGTTGCAAACAGGGGACAATCATGCCATAATAAGATAGCGCCGCCAAAAAAGAAACAGCGGGACCGCAGACAGGGGGGCAGACTGTGATTACGGTTGCAATATGCGATGATGAAGAGATATACTGCAGGCAGATCAGAGAAAAACTGACCGCCTTTTCCATTGCGGACAGTATAGACATGGATATAAAGGAATACCGGAGCGCCGAGGAACTGATTCACGCCGCGCAGGGCGGCTGGACCTTCCAGCTGTTGTTTCTGGATATCATGATGAAGGATATGAACGGCATGGAGGCTGCCCGAAAGCTGCGGGAAATGGACTGCGGCGGGCTGATTGTATTTATCACCAGCTACCTGGATTACATGCAGACCGGCTATGAGGTGAAAGCCTTCCGTTATCTGCTGAAAAACCAGATGGAACAGCAGCTTGGAAGGGTGATTGGAGACTGTATCAGGGAACTGGGGGACGGCTCGGTATTTACGTTTCAGTTTGAACGGGAAATACACAGAGTGCGTCAGAAGGATATCCTGTATATGGAGAGCGAAAAACGGCTGATTCACCTGTATGCCGTGGAGTGTGAGTACATATTTTACGAAAGCCTGGACGGTGTGCTGAAACAGCTGGAGGCGGGCATGTTCGTGCGTTGCCACCGGAGTTTTCTGGTAAACGCCGGACGCGTCAGACGGTTTGCAGGTACGGAGCTGGAGCTGGAAAACGGGACGGTGCTTCCTGTAGGAAGAAAGTACAGCGTGGATGTGATGAAACGGCTGCTGCTCTGAATTTGACCTGCGGCCTGCAAAGCCGGATTGTACGGAAGGAACGAAGAGAAGATGAACTGGATAACAGCGTGTGTGGTGATCTGCTTTACAGCGGCAGTATTTTGCTATGCTGGCCGCAGAACAGAAGATTGCTGGCTTAAGCTGGTGACAGCAGTGCAGTTTTTAGCGTCATGCGTAATAATAAGATATATGGTGCAGGATCTGTTTTTCAGCATGGGAGCGTTCCGCGATTCTATGAGATGGCTCGCTTTTTTTATTACTGTGGGACTGCTGCTCACGCTTCTGATTTATTACCTGTTCATTCGCATGAATCAGTATAAAAAGGAATGGCAGCTGAACCGGGCGGAGTGGAGTTTTCCGCTCATTACAGGCGTGTGTTCTCTGATTGTTGTGTTTCTGATCCATCATACGGAGCAGGAATATTGTGTGGGGTGGGCACAGCAGAGGTTTGTGCTCACTGCGGTGATCGGGCTGCAGGAGCTGTTTTCGGAAATCACATTTCACGGCCTCAAGTCGAGACAGCAGGCAATGCAGACAGAGCAGGAGAACGAACGGCAGCAGTCAGATGCCGCCAGATACTATCAGAGTATAGAGGATCATTATGAGCGGAGCAGGCAGCTCTGGCACGATATGCGCAACCATATGAATGTGATGAATCGGCTGATCGGGGAAAAGGATTATGGGAGGCTTTCAGCGTATATGTCGGAACTGGGAGATTCCATTGAGAGCACCATACTGCCGGTGCGCACTGGCAATCCGATTATGGATGCCCTGCTGGGAGATAAACTGTTCCAGGCCGGCAAAAGACAGATCCAGGTCATTCTGGATTTGTGTCCGCTGGACGGATTTTCCATGTCCCCCACCGATATCTGTGCTATCTTCGGCAATATCATAGACAATGCAATGGAGGCCTGCGGCAAGATCACCGATGGGGAGGAGCGGTTTATCCGCATGAAGTTCATGAATCAGGAGGGCGGGTATTATTTTGCGGTATCCAATGCGATCGCGGTTTCTCCTGCAGACAGAAACGGACACATGGAAACCGACAAGCTGAACAGGCAGTATCATGGCATCGGACTTCGCAGTGTGGAAAGGACTGTACACCGGTATGGCGGAACACTTTTGACGGACAATAACGGAAATGTGTTTTCCGTGGTGATCCATCTTCACTGTAAATAGAAGGATGCGCCGGTTTGTTACATGAATTCTGCATTTTGTTACATAAATGTTTGTGGTGCGTCATTGTATGCTAGGATTATGGTGCGGGATGATTTCCGCGCCTTTTCTATTCAATCGGAAAATACAGCCGATTGAATAAAAACGCTCCGCTTGGGATAACAGCCCGGTAAGAGGTATGGACGGAGGTAAGCTATGAAGGTAGTGCGCAATTGGTTGTGGGTGATAAAACAGATTTTTAGTTATGCCCCATGGGAAGGGGCGTTAGTGCTGTTTGATGGGGTGCTGGTCGCCCTGTTTCCGGCGATGAAGATTTATCTGACACAGCAGCTGGTGGACAGCGCGGTATCCCTGGGAAAGAGGCAGGATACCTTGGGCAATGTAATATGGTCTGGCACCCTGCTTGTACTTGTGCTGATACTTTGGATCACACTGCAGCGGCTGGATGCCTGGCTTTTTACTATAAAGATTCGGAGAAAGCTTCACATGAAAATGGCTCCTGTGATTATGGACCGCCTAAGCATGCTGGAATATTCCTGCTTTGAGGATTCCGGCGCGCAGGATCTGTTTGAGCGCATATCGAGGGAACCCCATGTTCTGGTACAGACCTGCTTTCACAGGATTTATATTGTTTTGGGCACAATCATTGTGCTTGTATCTGTATTTTTCATGTTTTTCTCCGTATCTTTCTGGATGGGAATGGGAATTGTGTTAATTACGGTTCCTATGACGCTGATGAATTATTACGCAACTTATATGAAAAATGAACTTTGGAAAAATGCGACGTCTCAGAGACGCAGGGAGAACGATATCCGCAGTCTATTCTCCGATAAACACGCGGTATATGAGATGAAGATGTTCGGCAGTGTGGACTACGTGGGGGACAAATGGAAACATTACAATCAAATCACATATGATGCCATGAGAAAAGAACATCTCCGCCTGGGCGCTGTATACGGTGGCGGCCAGCTGCTTGGGATCCTGTATTTTATTTTTGGGGCAGTGATGACAACAGCACAGCTGGCTGAAGGAAATATTTCCCTTGGCCAGATGGTTTCTGTGATCAGTGGACTGACCAGCGTTTTAGGTAAACTGAGCACCAGCGCGTGGTTAATATCTAATCTTTTACAGCGCTCTATGGAAATTAGCTACCTGATTGATCTGATGCATATGCCGCTTCGCAATGCTGAAGGGTTCTGCCAAAAACTCTCGAATTATGACATCAGGTTTGACCATGTGAGTTTCTCCTATCCGGGCAGTAGCAGAACGGTTTTAAAGGATGTAAGCTTTACGATCCGCGATGGAGAACATGTGGCTTTTGTCGGAGAAAACGGCTCAGGCAAGACAACGATGATCAAGCTTCTCTGCGGACTTTATCCGCTGGAGCAGGGACGTATACTGATTGGCGGCAGGGATATCAGCACCTTTTCCGATCAGATGCGCCGGGAGATGATCACTGTGGTATTTCAGGATTTTCAGAGCTATCAGATGACTTTAAGGGAAAATATAGGGTTGGGTAATCTGTCCTGTCTGAATGACGATTTACGCCTGAAGGAGGCGCTGATACAGGCGGGAGCTGAAGAGCTGTTGGAAAAAAGTCCGGAGGGGCTGGATATGGAGCTTGGCAAGCTGACCGAAAGCGGCATTGATTTTTCAAAAGGACAGTGGCAGAGGGTCGCCACCGCCAGAGCCTTTGTGTCGGATTCCAGATATGTCATACTCGATGAGCCGACAGCGTCTCTCGATCCGATCGCGGAGAGCAGGATGTATGAGAATTTCTCGAAACTGTTTCGGGACAGAGGGACTATCATGATTTCCCACCGCATGGCGTCAGCGCGTATGGCGGACAGAATCCTGGTGATAGACGGAGGAACGATTGCGGAGAGCGGAAGTCATGAGCAGCTGATGGAGAAAAATGGGCTGTATGCCAGAATGTATTCGGCGCAGGCCTCCTGGTACAGAGAGGAGGTACGGGCATGATAGAATGCAGATGGAAGAGATTGCTGCTGGTTATTTTAGCAGGTATGCTGACGTTTGGCGGGTGTGTGGGCAAGGACAGCACAGATACAATTGCGGGCGGCCCGTCTGTAACGGCGGAGGAATTCACTGCACAGACAGCAAATGCAGCGGAAGAATCCTTTGCAGAGACTGCAGCGGCAGATACGGATCAGGTTTCAGAGGACGGATTAAGATATGAGTACCGGAGTAAAAATCTGGTGATGTCCGTCTACTGCGATGAATGGGATAAACTGGATAAGAGCAAAAACGGCTATCAAAATGCAACAGAGTTCCTGCAGGAAACCTCAGAATATTTCAATGATATTGTGGGACTGACAGGAAAGACGGAGGAATATTCAGAATATAAAAATGTAAACATAACGTTTTTGTTTGTAGATTCTGTTTCCTTTACAGCGGTACTGTCTGCGGCAGGAGATGAATTTGAGGCAGAGATTCATCTTAATACAGGATATTTTAAATATGGTGCAGCTCCCGTCGCTCACGAACTTACTCATGCTATATGTCCGTCAGGCCCTTCCCGATCATTGAAAGAAGGATTGCCCTCCTATATGCAGGATGTTGTTGCAGGAAAACCGGCCCCGCACAACTATGGTTTGAATGTTGATATCCTTTGCGCGACCCTGTTATTTGCCCCTGATGCGGATGAAAAAATAAGTGAAGTATTTAAGCTGACAGGAGAAGTGAGATCTTCATTTGATGACCCGCTTTACCGTAACGCTGCATATAATTTTGCCGGTTCCTTTGCACATTATATAATAGAAAAATATGGAATGGACAGTTACATGGCACTGTATTCTGCCGTCAATCCATCTGAAATCTACCGGGAAGTGACCGGGAAAACGCTGGAAGAACTTCATGAAGACTGGAAATTACATTTAATGGAGTATGAAGGAGCAATGTCCGCAGAAGAGATTGACGAGGCTATCTCTAAATTATTTCAATAACAGTGGAAGCGTACTTGAATAAGCAGCACAGGTTATAAACGTGCAGTTAGTGACAAAAGGGGACAGAGACACGGGTATGAGTGAATTCAGATGGAAGAGTTTCATTTGCGTAATTTTGGCAGGTATACTGATGCTTGACGGATGTGCAGGCAAGGATAGCGCAGGTATAACGACGGGCAGGCTGCCTACATCTGCAGAGGAGTCCGTTACGCAGACAACATCCGTGGCGGCAAATATCTTTATAGAAACTGCTGTGGCAAGTATGGATCAGGTATCAGAGGACGGATTAAGATACGAGTATAGGAGCAAAAATTTGGTGATGTCCGTTTATTGTGATGAATGGGATAAACTGGATAAGAGCAAAAGCGGCTATCAAAATGCAACGGAGTTTCTGCAGGAAGCCGCAGAATATTTCAATGAGATTGCCAGGCTGACCGGGAAGTCAGAGGAGTATTCAGAATATAAAAATATTAATATTTCATTTTTGTTTGTGGATTCTACTGTATCGACAACTAACAGGCTGCCTTCATCTGACGGTATGTATATGGCAGACATCTGCTTGAGTATTGAATATTTTGAACATGGAGTGGCTCCGATAGCCCATGAGATTACGCATACGCTATTTCCTTTAGGCATATCCAAGTCACTGGGTGAAGGACTGCCTTCTTATATGCAGGATATAGTTTCCGGCAAACCGGCTCAGCCTAACTATGGTATTGATGCTGATAAGCTCTGTGCACTTTGGTTATTTTCAGAAGAGGACAAAGAAACAGTAACAGAAATTTTTGAAAGTACAGGGGATATAAATAATGCTATATTTAAGAATATAGATAAGCGTACAAGAGCTTACAATTTTGCGAGTTCTTTTACTCACTATATGATAAATAATTATGGTATGGAGAATTACCTGAATATATATAGTTCTATGGATCCATATAGCGTGTATCAGGAAGTTACAGGACAAACACTGGAAGAACTTCATGAAGACTGGCGCAACCATCTGGAACAATATAAAGGAAAAATTACTGCAGATGAGATCGACGAAATTGTTTCTAATTTATTTGAGTAATTTAGTCAGCCTGCAGTTAGCGAACGTAAGGGATGGAGGTGTTACGATGAAAAATAAAGGTCTGCCCGCCGTATGGTGGCGGTGCGCACGGGATGTGTATCATATGATGCGTGTGTTTCTGCTTCTTTACCTTATTCTGTGTTTGCTTGGCATAACAATTGAGAGCATCACTCCATGGATTATGACCCGGGTGTTTGAACTGGCGCAGGAATCTCTGGAAACCGGCCGGGGATGGGACCGTCTCTGGGGCGGGATAGGAGGGTTGTGTTTTGTTATGAGTGTGCCGATCGTGCTTCAGTGCATCAGCGCACTAATGACCGCGCATATTGAGTTAAAGAGCCATATGCTGTTTGGACAAAGGCTGTTTCTAAAGACAAAGAAGCTTCCGCAGGAGGCATTTGAGGACAGTCGTACCTATGATGCCTATCAGATAGCGGAAAAATGCAGCACAGGCAATCAGCTGTGGACGATGGCTTCTTTAGGATTTGATATTTTGGAGCGGGGAATCATCATGATCTCGGCAATTGCCGTAATGGGAACTTTTTCTCCCTGGCTGGTTCTGATCGCCTTGGGAAGTGTAGTGCCGAATCTTCTGGTTGGAGTCCGCAGCCGTAAGCTGGAATACAGACTGTATCATAAACAGATCGGAAAGGAAAGAACAGCCGAATACCTATGGGGACTTTTTTGTAAGAAGGAACCGGTCAAAGAAATGAGAACACTGGGATTTACCTCTTATTTGAAGGAGCGGTGGGTTGATTCCAGAGATGAGATGCTTAGAGAACAGAAGTGCTTGCAGGATAAAATTTTTATCCGTGTCAACGCGGCACACTGTATCCGAAACTTATTCTATGGAATAAATATTGCATTGAGTATTTGGCTGATGTTGAAAGGAATGATCAGTATCTCCCAGCTGGCCGGCTGCATAGCGGCGTTTTCCACGCTGCAGGGAGCTGCTCTGAATCTCACCGGATCCATGGAAGATATTGTTTACTGCGGCAAAAGTGTGTCGGATTATTACCGATACCTGGAGCTTCCCGAGGAACAGGACGGCGGCAGGGAGTATCCTGAGTTTAAGGGAGACATTGATATGGAAGGAGTCACATACGCCTATCCAAACATGCAGGAGAACGCGTTGACCGGTGTGGACCTTCAGGTGCAAAAAGGTGAGCATGTCGTGATTGTGGGAGAAAACGGTTCCGGAAAAACGACGCTCACCAAGCTGCTCACCGGCTGTTTGAAGCCGAAGGACGGTATGGTGCTGTACGACGGAACGGATATTGCGGGGATGCGCAGAAACAGCCTGCTTCGCCATATCTCCATGGTCTCACAGAACTTTGTGCGTTACAATTTTACGTTAAGAGAAAATATAGGGATCTCCGATGTGGAGCGGATGAGCGACGACGCGGCTGTCAGCCGGGCTATCCGCCTGGCGGATCTGGATGAAGTGAAGCGGATTGTGGGAGGGTTGGACGGAAAGCTGGGCAGAGAATTTGGCGGCAGCGAACTATCCGGCGGGCAGTGGCAGAAGGTAGCGATTGCCAGATGTATTTTCCGCCTAAGTGATATCGTCATATTGGATGAGCCTACCAGCGCTTTGGACCCGCTGATAGAATATGATATATTGAGCCGCTTTATGGAGATGATGAAGGATAAAACGGCCGTCATCATTTCCCATAGGGTTGGCATCTGCCGCATGGCGGACAAGATTGTGGTAATGAAGGAGGGGAGAGTGGCGGAAATTGGCCGCCATGAGGAGCTGCTGCAGAAGAACGGTGAATATTCGCGCATATGGCGGGCGCAGGCCAGATGGACAGTGGAGGGATAAGAAAAGTGTAAAAGTTAAGACATGCCGGTACTTCTCGGAGAGCCATTAAATATCAATGTTTTCATATCAAATTAGCAAACCCTTTCAAAGATACGCGTTTGATATAAATAGGACACAGCTTTATAAAGCTGCACTGATGTGCGCGCAGGTCATCAACCTGGCGTTTGGTGACAATCTGCGCGCTTCACGGAGCGAGAGCGCGTCTCAAAAAGGATCATATTCTGCTGATAACATGGAACGCCTGGAGTGCTATTTGGATGGAGGAAGATATTTTTTCACATGCTCTGGGTTTGTCAAGTAAAGTGTGTAAATTTTTTTGATTTTTTATCGGCGGTCAATTA
>OGGQ01001300.1_pt1 | contig 33092 bp, 36 predicted proteins | sample 1571191 | NCBI WGS metagenome assembly OGGQ01 (sample SAMEA2582061, study PRJEB24529) | metagenome | biome: Human gut stool | place: China | collected 2011
TTCGTTTCCCGAACCCTTCCGCTCACAATGGATTAGTTTTTTGACAGTCTGAAATGAGCCATTTATAGGCTCATTTATCTTTATCAATGGATAATCTAAAACAACTTGTTTTCATTCTTTTGTCTGCTCTTTGATACAATCAGCCTGACCACCCCTAAGCATTTTAAGCCCGTGTTCTATCGGTCCGCTTACTGTCTCAAAATTTTCAACAGCTCCTTTTGGGCTTCCCGGAAGATTTATTATAAGCGACCGTTTCCGGATGCCGGCCGCGGCTCTTGAAAGTATGGAACGGTCGGTATACTTCATAGACAGCATCCTCATAGCCTCGGGTATTCCCGGCACTATCTTCTCGCAGACCGCCAGCGTTGCCTCGGGTGTTACGTCCCTCGGGGCAAATCCCGTTCCTCCCGTCGTGACAATAAGCGCTATATCCTTTGAAGCCGCTTTTATGATAGCCTCTGATATTTTCTCCTTCTCATCCGGAACCGTCTCCATGTGTACGACCTCATACCCAAGTTTCTCCAGCATCTCTTTAACGGCGGGACCGCCTTTGTCTTCCCGCTCTCCTCTGTAGCTTCTGTCGCTCACCGTTATTACAGCAGCTGTATACATCCGTCATTCCTCCTATTCAAGCGGCATTATGTCCTCCGCTCTCACGCCCACTGTCACTTTCTTGCCCGCGCAAAAGCATGCCGCCCTGTCCTTTTTTATTTCCGCCCTCAAAAGCGCGTCTTTTTCGTTAAGGGGCCTTAGCATTATTATAGTCGAAAACGCGTCGTCTATGACTCTTTCTATCATACATTCCATTCTATTTTCACGGCAGTCAAAATCAACGGCGCTGTCCCTGAACGCTATATGGCTCCGTCCGTCCAAGTTCCCTGAAATACTTAAATTTATATTCAGTTCCGGTACGAATATCTCTCCGTCGTTTTCCGTTCTCTCAAAAGCGAATATATTTTTGCATCCCGAAATCCTTGCCGCGCCCACGCTTGACGGAGAATTTATAAAGTCCTCCCTTTCGCTCGTCCCTTGAGTCTTTCCGTTGTCTATCGTGCATATCCTGCCGCAGTTCCTATAGGCTTCTCCCATATCGTGGGTGACCATCAGATACATACCGCCGAAATTCCTTATAATATCCGAAAGCGTCAGCTCAAGCTGCCATCTCATATATCCGTCTATGGCCGAAAGCGGCTCGTCAAGCAGAAGTATTTCCGGCTCGGAGGCTATTATTCTGGCGAGGGCGGTTCTCTGCTGCTGTCCTCCGGATATTTCCCAAGGGTATTTGTCCTTTACGTCCTCAAGATAAAAGTCATTTATAAGGGTGTCTGCCTTTTTTCTTTGTCTTCCCGCTCCGGCCTCGATATTTTTTCTCACGGTCATATTGGGGAAGAGAGCGTAGTTTTGAAAAAGATATCCGACATTTCTCTTTTGCGGCGAAAGATCGATCTTTTTCTCCGAGTCAAAAAGCGTCCGTCCGTTTAATATTATATATCCTTCGTCCGGCTTTTCGATTCCCGCTATGCATTTCAGGGTCACGCTTTTACCGCTTCCCGACGCTCCAAGCAGTGCCAAAGGCCTGTCTGTCTCAAATTCGGCGTCAAGAAAAAAATTCCCCAGACGTTTTTTTATTTTTACTTTCAGCTCCACCTTTCAGCCCTCCTTTTTCCCGAGCGTTTTTCAAAAATGTTAAGCGCCATAAGCACGGCAAAGGATATGGCTATATTCACGAACACCCACTTATAGGCCAGAGCGTCGCTGCCCTCTCTCCAAAGCTGATAGACGGTTGTCGATATGGTAGCCGTCCTTCCCGGAGTATATCCGCTGACCATGCTCGTGGCGCCGTATTCTCCCAGCCCTCTGGCGAAAGAAAGAATCGTTCCGGCAATGAGCCCTTCCTTGCAGCAGGGAAGCGTTATCCTGAAAAAAATATACCCGTTGGACAATCCGAGTGTCCTTCCCGCATATATGATATTTTTGTCAAAGGCTTCAAAGGAGCTTCTGACCGTCCTGTACATCAGCGGAAACGTGACTATGACAACGGCAAATACCGAGGCGTACCATGTCATGGTCATCTTTTCTCCCCAGGCAGAATAGACAAAACTTCCCAGCGGTCCATATATTCCTATAAACTTAAGAAGAAAAAAACCTATTACTGTCGGCGGAAGCACCAGCGGAAGGGTAAAAACACAGTCCAGTATCCCCTTTGCCGCCCTCGGCAGTCCCGTCACCCACCAGGCGAGAAATATGCCCAGCACAAATGTTGCCGCCGCCGATATAAGCGCTATCCTTATGGAATTGTAAAGGGGAAACCAGTCCATATAATCACCTCTTATTCCGGAATAACAAATCCGGCTTCTTCAAACACCTTTATACATTCATCAGTTTTGAGATAATCTATGAATTCTTTAGCTGCATCCGGGTTCTTGCTCGTTTTAAGCACTGCCGCAGGATATGTTACATCCTGATGACTTCCCTCCGGAGCGGAAGCAACTACCTCAACCATATCCGTAGTTGCCGCGTCGGTACTATAAACCACTCCGCAGTCAACGGCGCCTTCCTCTACCTGGGCAAGTACCTCTCTGACATTGGAACCAAATGTTATTTTGCTCTCGGAATTAAGCTGATCCCATATTCCCATATAATTGAATATTTCTTCGGAATACTGTCCAACAGGTACATCAGAATTGCCCAGAGCGATAAGGCTAACCTTGTCTGTAGCTACATCATCAAAACTTTCCACGCCGGCAGGGTTTCCTACAGGTGTGATCAGAACAACGCTGTTTGACACAAGATCGAATCTTGTTTCTGAATCAACAAAGTCAAGTCCCTCTGTATTTTCCTCTCCTCCATTTACATCAAGCTGATTCATCTGCTTCTGGGCCGCGGAAATAAATATATCACAGTCCGCTCCCTCCTGTATCTGGGTCTTAAGCGTGCCGGAGGAATCAAAGTTGTAAACGATACTTACATCCGGTTCAACAGCCTTATACATCTCCGCTATCTCATTCATTGTATCCGTCATTGACGCGGCCGCGAAAACGACTATTTCCGTTTTGTCAGCCTGTTCCGTTGTTTCCGCGCTTTCCTGCGCCGAGCATCCGGCCGCCGTGGAGGCCATAACAGCGGCTATGGCCAAACCGATAAATTTTTTCATTTTCGTTCCTCCTTATGTTTTTTATTTTCCAAAGGGACAGACAGGATATCTACACTCTTCACATCCAAGGCAAAGCCCTCCGTTTCCCATTTTTACTATATCCCTTTTGCTTACTCTAATGCCTGCCGCAACCTTTGGAAGCAATAGGTCAAACACCGTGGCTTTGGCGTACATTACACATCCCGGAAGTCCCATGACCGGCGTTCCGTCGTCAAAATATCCAAGAAGGAACATGGCTCCCGGAAGCACCGGCGCTCCGTAGGTTATTATGCCGGCTCCGGCCGCCTTTATCGCTCCCGGCGTGTTATCATCCGGGTCAACGCTCATTCCGCCCGTGCAAAGTATGAGATCGGGCTTTTCCGCCCTTACTTCATCTATGGCTTTTTTTATGTTTTCCGTTCCGTCGTCGACTATCTTATGCCATTTTGTCTCTATGCCGTAGGCTTTAAGTTTCTCGATTATGACCGGGGTAAATGTGTCCTTTATGAGTCCCTTATATACCTCGCTTCCCGTTGTAATCACGGCTGCGTTTTTAAGTTTATAGGGCGTCAGCTTCAATATGGGCTGTCCCGCGTATATCCTTTCCGCCTCTTTCAGCTTATCATCCTTTACGACAAGTGGTATAACCCTCATTCCGGCCAGCTTATCCCCGGCCTTGACTGCCGTTGAGCCGTGTCTTGTGGCTATCATTATCTCATCGATGGAATTTATTTCATCCAGCCTGTCCGCGTCAACCTCAAAATATCCGTCACATTCGGCGAAGGCCTCTATTTTTCCTTCTTTTATGGTCTGAGACGGCCTTATGTTATCGTTGGCGCAAATATCATAAAGCCTTTTAGCCGCATCGTCCTCGTGTAACATACCCTCCTCCATTTCCCATACATAAAGATGTTCCTTTCCCATGGAAAGCAGCATTGGTATGTCATCCTCGGTGACTACATGTCCCTTTGTGAACTGTGCTCCTTTAAACTCGTCCTTTACTATCCTTGTCAGGTCGTGGCACAAAACGTGTCCGACCGCTTTTCTCGTTTCAATAAGTTTCATTTTTCAGCCTCCACTATGGAGATCAAGTCTCCCTTTCTGACCGTTCCGCCCTTTTTGACTACGGCGAATATTCCTTCCGTAGGCATTACGCATTTTCCGGTTATCCTCTTGACCTCGCAGTCGTTATGACATTCCTTGCCTATTTGCGTTACCGTCAGCACGGCCTCCCCAACCGATATATCCGTTCCTATGGGCAGGCTTTTCAGGTCTATTCCGACTGTATTTATATTTTCGGCAAAAGCTCCATTCTCAAACTCCACGCCCATTCCGCGCATTTTATCTATGCTCTCCTCCGCAAGGAGACTCACCTGCCTGTGCCAGTTTCCGGCGTGGGCGTCTCCGACTATGCCGTGTCCAACCTTAAGCACTATACTGTCCGCCTCGTGCTTTACGGTTCCTCTTTTTTCGCTTATATTTACGGAAACTACTTCCGCCATTTGTAATCACCGCTCTTTCCGCCGCTTTTCTCCAGCAGCTTTATATCTCCTATAACCATGTCCTTCTGCACGGCTTTGCACATATCGTATATCGTCAGCGCCGCGGCAGACACCGCCGTCAGCGCTTCCATCTCCACTCCCGTCTCGCCCTTGCATTTTACCCTTGAATATATTTCTACGCTGTCCTTATTGACCGTGAAATTTATGTCTATTCCGGACGTCATAACAGGGTGGCACATGGGTATGATCTCCGACGTGCGTTTCGCCGCCATTATCCCTCCTACCTGAGCCACGGAAAGCACGTCTCCCTTTTTTATGCCTCCGCTTTTTATCAGCTCCACTGTTTCCTCCGACATATATATGATCCCGCAGGCCACGGCCTCCCGGAGGGTAACGTCCTTTTCTGAAACGTCAACCATTCTGGCTCTTCCCTGCTCGTTTATATGGGTAAAGTCATCCATATCCGCCACCTCCACTGCGTTTTAAATATTTTAGCATTATTCTTTTTAAAAAACAACGCTTTTTAAACAGCAGCCGCTTAAAGAAATAAAAAGATACATCTTGTATCAATTCTTTTAGGCAGCCGAAAATAAAAACTGTCATTCCATCTTAATTAAAATTCTTTTTACCGCAAAAAACAGGCGTGGAAAGCCTGCCGCAAAGGCATTCTCCCGCGCCTGTCATAGGATTCGTTATTTTACTGTTTCTTAGCCTTGCTTTCGCAATAAATGCATCTGTAAACGCCCTTCTCCCTGTCGGTGAGCTTGAATATATGGGGAAGCTCCTGCTCGACGGATGTTATGCATCTGGGGTTTTTGCACTTGATGACGTTTACTACCCTCTCGGGAAGGCTAAGCTTTTTCTTCTCAACGGTCACGCCGTCACGGATAATGTTGACCGTTATGCCGGGATCAACATATCCAAGCACGTCAAGGTCAAGGTCGATAAGGCTGTCGATCTTTATTATGTCTTTCTTGCCCAGTTTCTGGCTGACGCCGTTTTTGATTATAGCCACGGAGCAGTCCAGCTTTTCAAGCCCGAGCACCTCATAGAGATACATGCCCTTTCCGGCCTTTATATGGTCGATAACGATACCGTTTTTAATAGAATCTATGGTCATTTTTATACCTCCATTCCAAGCATTTTAAGTATAAGCGCCATTCTTATATATTTTCCGTTGAGCGCCTGTCTGAAATAGCTGGCTCTCTCGTCATTGTCCACGGCTACGGATATTTCGTTTACCCTGGGAAGGGGATGGAGTATCCTCATGGACTTTTTGGCGTTTACGAGCTTTTCAGGAGTAAGTATATAGCTGTCTTTAAGTCTTATATAATCCTGCTCATTGAAAAATCTTTCCCTCTGCACCCTTGTCATATAGAGGATGTCAAGCTCGGGCATTGCCGCCTCAAGATCTGCGTTCTCCTCATAGGGGATTCCCTTCTTCTCAATCACGTCGACCTTGATGTAATCGGGGAGCTTAAGTTCTTCGGGAGAGATGAGCACGAACTTGATATTTTCATATCTTGCCATAGCCTCTATGAGCGAATGCACAGTCCTGCCGAACTTAAGGTCTCCGCAGAGCCCTATTGTAAGTCCGGAAAGCCTTCCCATCTCCCTGTGGATGGTAAGCAGGTCGGTAAGCGTCTGGGTAGGATGGTTATGTCCTCCGTCTCCGGCGTTGATGATGGGCACGTCGCTCTTCATGGAAGCAACAAGGGGAGCTCCCTCCTTCGGATGGCGCATAGCGATGATGTCGGCGTAGCAGCTTACGACCTTAACCGTATCGGCAACGCTTTCCCCTTTGGACGCCGATGAGCTTGCCGCCTCTGAAAATCCGAGAACGCTTCCGCCAAGCTCAAGCATAGCCGACTCAAAGGAAAGCCTTGTCCTTGTTGAAGGCTCAAAGAAGAGTGTGGCAAGTTTTTTTCCGTGGCACACGTCCATATATTTGTCATGGTTTCCGATTATGTCATACGCTCTTTCTATGAGTTCGTCAATTTCCTCGGTTGAAAGGTCAAGGATATCTATAAGATTTCTCATTTTGTACCTCCAATCCAGCTCTCGTCATCGGGATTGTTCCTGAACGCCATAAGTTTTGCCACCGCGTCTTTGGCGATATATCCTTCTTCGGCCGCCACTTCAACGATAACGTCAAAATTTGTAAGGCTGATGTTTTTCACGTTTGCAGCTGCAAGTCTGTCAAGGCCCTTCTTCATACCGTATGTAAATATGCTGGCGATTCCGAGCACTTCGGCTCCTGCCTCTCTGAGAGCCTCAACGACCTCGATGGCGCTTCCGCCGGTTGAAATAAGATCCTCGATAACGACTACCTTCTGGCCTTTTTCAAGTTTTCCCTCGATCCTGTTGTTCCTGCCGTGATCCTTTGCTCCGGAGCGGACATATCCCATGGGCATATTAAGTATATGGCCTGTAATGGCCGCATGGGCGATGCCGGCCGTGCTTGTTCCCATAAGCACCTCGCACTCGGGATATTCGCTCTTTACTACCTCGGCAAGGGCATTCTCAACGTCGTCCCTTACCTTAGGCGCCGTAAGAGTAAGTCTGTTGTCGCAGTAAATGGGACTTTTAATTCCGCTGGCCCATGTAAAGGGCTCCTCGGGTCTTAAAAATACGGCTCCTATAGAAAGCAGATCCTTCGCTATAAGTTTCTGAACATTTTCCATTTTTATCTCTCCTTATCCTATAAATTCCTCAACGCATCTCTCATAGGCCGCAACCGGGTCATCCGCCTGGGTTATCGGTCTTCCAACAACGATGTAGTCCGAGCCTATCTCCTTTGCCTTTGCCGGAGTTGTGATCCTTACCTGGTCTCCGGCCTCGCCGTCCGCAAAACGTATTCCCGGAGTCACTGTCACGAAACCGTTTCCGCATACTCCGTGTACCTTTCCTGCCTCAAGCGGCGAGCAGACTACTCCGTCAAGTCCGGCGTCGGCTGCGTTTTTGGCGTAGTGCATTACCGTTTCCTCAAGGCTCTTATTTATGTAAAGCTCCTTCTGCATCCTTTCCTCATCGGTGGATGTAAGCTGGGTAACGGCGATAAGCAGGGGGCGTGTGCCGTCTTCCCTTGTAAGCCCCTTTATGGCGGCCTCCATCATCGCTATCGTACCGGCGGCGTGGACGTTTACCATATCAACGTCAAGTCCCGAAAGCACCTTCATAGCTTTCATTACCGTATTGGGTATGTCATGGAGCTTAAGGTCAAGGAATATCTTGTGTCCTCTTTTTTTGATCTCCCTTACGATTTCCGGACCCTCAGCGTAAAAAAGCTCCATTCCTATTTTCACAAATGGCTTTTTCCCTGTAAATTTGTCAAGGAAAGCGAATGTTTCCTCGGCGCTGTTGAAATCGCAGGCTATAATAACGTCTTTTCCCATCAGTGCGCACCTCCTATAATGCTCGTCAGGTCGTCTATTTTATACTTTTCCATTGTTTTCGGAAGTTCCTCGATTATATTTTTGCAGGCATAGGGCTCAACGAGGTTGGCGGCTCCAACCTGCACTGCCGTCGCGCCGGCAAGCATCATCTCTATGACATCATCGGCGCTTGACACTCCGCCCATACCGATTATAGGCACCTTTACGGCTTCATACACCTGATAAACCATTCTCAGCGCCACGGGGAATATGGCCGCTCCGGAAAAGCCTCCCATCTTGTTGGCGATTACCGGCTTTTTCGTTCTGAGATCTATCCTCATACCAAGAAGCGTATTTATCATGCTTATTCCGTCGGCTCCGGCGTTCTCGCAGGCTTTAGCTATCTCTACTATATCCGTTACGTTGGGACTGAGCTTTATATATACCGGCTTTGTGGTAACTGCCTTCACCGCCTTTGTGACCTCCGCGGCGGCCTTAGCAGATGTTCCGAACGCCATTCCTCCGTTATGCACGTTGGGACAGCTTACGTTTACCTCTATCAAGCCGACCTGCTCTTCCTTATCTATTCTCTCGCAGCAATAGGCGTATTCATCCACGGAAAATCCGCTTATGTTCGCTATGACTTTTTTATTAAAACACTTTTTCAGCCTTGGAAGTTCCTCGGATATAACCTTATCTATGCCCGGATTCTGAAGTCCGACGGAATTTATCATTCCGTTGGGGCACTCGGCTATCCTTGGAGTGGGATTTCCGAATCTCGGCTCCCTTGTCGTTCCCTTGAAGGAAAAGCTGCCGAGGATATTTATATCGTAGAGCTCGGCGAACTCATACCCAAAGCCGAATGTTCCGCTGGCGGGGATAACGGGATTGTCAAGCTCAAGTCCGCTTAACGATACCTTTGTGTTTACCATATTATCTCCTCCTTCTCAAGAACGGGGCCGTCCTTGCATATCCTCTTTCTTCCGTATTTTGTCTCGCAGCTGCATCCCATGCATGCTCCGAAGCCGCAGCCCATTCTTTCCTCAAAGCTGAACTGTCCGCTTGTATTTATTGAGTTATACACTGCCTTGAGCATGGGCTCAGGTCCGCATGTATAAACGTATGTATAATCCATATCCTTGATGGCGTCGGTGACGAATCCCTTTACTCCAACGCTACCGTCCGCCGTGGCGATTATTATGTCCGCTCCGAGCTTTTTAAATTCCTCCTCGCAGAATATCTCATCAGCCTTATTGAATCCCATAACGACCGCGGGCTTCTTTCCCTCGGCGATGAGCTTTCTGCAAAGGTAATACATGGGCGGCACGCCGGCTCCCCCTCCGATAAGCATGGGCCTGTCCCCGCTCTTTGTCAGGTCATATCCGTTGCCGAGTCCCGTAAGTATGTCAAGCTTCGCTCCTTTTTCAAGGCCTGCCATATATTCCGTTCCCTTTCCAACGACTTTATAAATAAGACCGAGCCTTCCTTCGTCACAGTCGTACACGGATATGGGCCTGCGCAGGAAAAATCCGTCCAGCTTTATGTTTACGAACTGTCCCGCGGCCGTAACGTCCGACGTGTCGCCCTCCAGCTCCATCCTGTAAGTGTTAAGGGCGATACATTCGTTTGCCCTAACGGTAAAAATACTTTGTTTCATAATCTCACCCTTTATAAACTATCCTGCCGTCAACCATCGTCATAAGGCATTTGCCGTAAACCTTCCAGCCCTCAAAAGGAGTGCTTCTTCCCTTTGTATGGAATTTCTCCGGATCAACGGTATATTCCTCATCCAGGTCAAAAACTGTAAGATCGGCCTTTTCCCCTTCCTTTATCGAAGCTCCTATACCGAAACGCTTTTTAGCGTTGACGTTTAACAGCTCCACCGCCTTCTCAAGGGTAATTACTCCCTTCCTCACAAGTTCAGTATATACTATGGGGAAGGCCGTTTCCAGTCCGACAACGCCCATAAGGCTTTTTTCAAGTCCTTTGCTCTTCTCTTCCTTTGTGTGCGGAGCGTGATCCGTGGCTATGACGTCTATCGTTCCGTCCTTTAATCCCTCGATAAGCGCCTGCCTGTCGCTCTCGTCCCTTATTGGAGGGTTCATCTTGAATCTTCCTTCCTCCTGAAGATCCATATCATTCATAACAAGATAATGGGGGCCGGTCTCGCAGCTTATGTTTACACCGTCCTTTTTTGCCTGCCTTATGAGCTCTACGCTTTCCTTAGTCGATATATGGCAGACGTGATAAGCGCATCCTGTCTCCTTAACAAGTTCTATATCCCTTTCTATCTGTTTCCATTCGCTTTCGGAGCAAATGCCTCTGTGCCCATGGAGCGCGGCGTATTTTCCGTCATGGATATACCCGCCGTTAAGCAGTTCGTTTACCTCGCAGTGGGCGGCGATGACCTTTCCGAGCCTTTTGGCCTCCGTCATTGCCTTTCTCATCATATCATCATTCTGCACTCCATGCCCATCGTCCGAAAAGGCGAAGGCATAGGGCGCCATTCCTTCAAGATCCGCCAGTTTTTCTCCCTTTTCCCCGACGGTTATGGCTCCATAGGGATAGACATGTACTACCGCCGTTTTTTCTATTATTTCTTCTTCTTTTTTTATGTTCTCAGCGGAATCCGGCACCGGATCGAGGTTTGGCATGGCGCATACCGAGGTATATCCTCCGGCTGCGGCCGCCATGGAACCGGTCTCTATCGTCTCCTTACGCAAAAAACCCGGTTCTCTCAGATGAACATGAACATCTGTAAAACCGGGAAAAATATATTTATTATCAAAATCAAAGGAAACAACGCCCTCATTTGAATGGAAGCCGCTGTCAAAGGAAACGATCATACCGTCTTTGATATATATATCGGTTTTCCTGAATCCGCCGTCAATATATACATTCGCGTTTCTCAATAAATACTCCATCGATTTCCCTCCGTTCCCATTATTACACCGCAGATATTTTATCATCAGGGCTATAACACTGTCAAGGGCGAAAAGTATTTTATTTTACAGGGCTTAACAAACATTTTGTTTTTCCGACGCCGCTTTTAAATAACGCTCACGCTCATAACCGTCATAAACAAAAAGTATACTATTGTTATTATCGTCAGAGGTCTTTTAAAAAAGCACTTCACCGTTTCCGAAGCCGGCTTTTCCGAATTGAAATAGCCTCCTATATTTTTTAGATTAATAACAAGCAGTACGGCTGATGCCGCCGCGCAGACATACATAAACAGGCTGTCGGCTATCCAAAGATACTCTATCCTGTTCATCAGGTGTCCCGTGACCTCAACAAAGGCATTGTTTAAAACATGCAGCGCTATGGCCGCCCCAAGGGAATATTCCACCGCTATATATCCGAAAAGCACGCCCATAAGGAATGTCACGGGAAGCTGAACGATGTTCTGGTGCATAAGCGAAAAGAGCATGGCCGCGACGAGTATGGCGAATGTTTTGCCGTATGGCTGCAGTTTTTTCAGAATGAATCCCCTGAAAAACAGTTCCTCCATCAGCGGAGCTACAGCCACGGAATATAAGAGGCTTGAAAAATATATCGAAGGGTCGCTTGCCGCCGACGATGCTGCCTCAAAGTTATATCCCGCCTGATAGAACAGCCCTTCCAGCGGCACCAGTATCAAAGTGCATATAAGCTGTATTCCCTGCATTACTACAAAAAACATAATCAGCCCTTTTATGCCTATGGTTTTTGTTTTCCCAAAGTCCGGCTTTTCTCTTGCGATGACAAATGACAAAAGCGTCGGAAATGTTGACGCCGCAATCAGCGCAAAGCCCGTGTTGAATACAAGATTTAAAAGCTCCTCATAGTTTATGTCCGGTCTTGCGCCGACAACATATATAGCGTATCCCATGCTTACGGCCTCGTGTATGAGATAGAAAAGCACGTTATACAATATAAATATAAGGATTATCCCGTTAAATGATTTTTTAGCCGTTATTCTGTCAAATTCCACTTCATCATCTCCTGTCGTTTCGTATCAATAAGTATAAATTAAATGTGTCTCAAACATCAACCGAACAATTCCCTAATTTTTTACATCATTTCTCCAAAAAATACCTGACATATTTAAAATTCGCCGTGAAATAATACTATCGTAACGCAAAAGGTTACAAACATTCGATATACAAATCAGGAGGTTGATTTTAAATGTCATCTAACAGCAGTTCAAGCAAAGCAAGCGTTCCCGAAGCAAGAGAAGCGCTTGATCAGTTTAAGTATGAAGTAGCCCAGGAGCTTAACATTCCTTTAAAAAGAGGATACAACGGAGACCTTACTTCCGCTCAGAACGGTTATGTAGGCGGATATATGGTTAAGAAAATGATCGAGGCGCAGGAAAAACAGATGTCAGGAATGCGCTGAGCATAACGGATAAACAATCCTATATTCTGTTTCGGGAGGGCTTTTCCAAAGCATTGGCTTGGGAAGGCCCTTCCCTTTATATTTTTACCATTCCCAGCCGTCGGGATACTGTATCTCTTCCAATATGCCAAAAAACAGAGATATGTTTCCGTCCTTTGTATGCTCCTTCATGGCCTTTTCCTTGGAATAATATTCTTCATCACGCTGAGCCAGCTTTCTGACTGAGTTTAAAAGCTCGGCATCCCCGCAGCCAGCGTTTAAATATCTCACGTTTATTATGTCCACCCAGTCTTTGCAGAATCCCCTGTATCTCAGTTCTTTTTCCCGTTCGGCGATTCCTTGTATCTCCGTGAACATATCGTCTCCGACATATTTTCTTATGGCGTCATATATCAGCGTCTGGAAAAACTTTATATATGACTTGTAAAGATACTTTCTCTCTTTTATTTTCTGCGCTACCAGCGAGCTTCTTCCCGCTGTTTTGTTTATATAAAATTCTTCCCCGTCGGAAAGTTCCATATAGTCGTTAAGCACGTCGGCGATAAAAAACGCCTCCGGAAAAAGCACGGAAAACTTGTAACAGGGCGTGTCAAAATTCGTTTTATAGCTGTCCCTCTCGGCTCTGTAAGCGTGAAGAAGCTCAAAAACAAACTTCTGCACCACGTCATGCACCTCTGAGTAGCCGTCATAGCTTGTCTTGTCTCCGGCAAGGTCGCTGATTGCTTCCCTCAGCGCGAAAAGATCCTCGTAGTCTCCGGAAATATTTATGCCGGCGTTGTTCTCGGTTATTTCTGCGATAAGCATTTTCAGTCCTTCTTTCTATCGATTTTTAATATATTGTAACATATCGGCGCCCATTAATAAATCGCCGCGCCTAAATTTGCGCCATTTGTTTTTCCGTTTGATTCTCTTTTTATACGAACGGATCGATATTGTGTTTTTCGGAAATTGTGATATACTTGTAAAGATATTCAAAACGGAGGCGTTTTTAAAATGTATAACTGGCTTGTAAAAAAATTTATAAAAGATTATGAAAATACAGGAGATATAAACGTCAGAGCCGCCTATGGAAAGCTCTCCGGAAAGGTCGGGATATTCTGCAACGCCTTTTTGTTTTTAGGCAAGTTTATTGTGGGAACCGTATCCGGCAGCGTTTCCATTACTGCCGACGCGGTAAACAACCTTTCCGACGCCGCCTCAAGCATTATAAGCCTGATAGGTTTCAAAATGGCTGAGAAGCCCGCAGACGCAGACCATCCCTACGGGCACGCCAGATACGAATATCTTTCCGGCCTTACAGTGGCCGTAATGATAATCCTTATCGGCGTGGAGCTTTTCAAGAGCAGCTTGGACAAGGTGCTGCATCCTTCTCCGGTCGATTTCAGCGCCGCAGCGGCTGTCGTGCTCATAGGCTCCATAGTCGTAAAGCTGTGGATGTCTCTTTTTAACAGAGCTCTCGGCAAAAAAATAAATTCCGCCACCCTTGAGGCCACATCGGCAGACAGCAGGAACGATGTCATATCGACTTCCGCCGTGCTTATAGCGGCTCTTATAACGCATTTCGCGAAGATCGACCTGGACGGGTATATGGGTGTAGCCGTGGCGGTGTTCATTCTCTACAGCGGCATCGGCCTTGTGAAGGACACTCTTGATCCTCTTCTCGGCTCGGCTCCCGACCCGGTTCTCGTCGATCATATACAGAAAAAAATATTAAGCTATGACGGCGTTCTCGGAACCCATGACCTTATGATACACGATTATGGCCCCGGAAGAAAATTCGCCAGCGTCCATGTGGAAATGGCCGCCGAGGACGACGTTATCAAAAGCCATGACGTGATCGACAACATTGAAAGAGACTTTCTTGAAAACGAGAATCTGAATCTTATCGTGCATTATGATCCGATTATTACCGGAGACGAAAAAATAAACGACCTGAGAGGCTGGCTTTCGGATCAGGTAAAGGCGATCAACCCTGAGCTAAGCATACACGATCTGAGAGTCGTTCCGGGAAACACCCATACGAATCTTATTTTTGACTGTGTCATGCCCCATGACATAAATATGACTGAGTCAGAACTCAAGAGGGAGATACGGAAACGAGTCAATCTTAAATACCCCGATTACTACTGCGTTATGACCATAGACTCAAGCTATGCCGCCATGCCGCACACAAGGGAAAACTGAAATTTATAAAGGCTTCCGTCTTTTCAGACAGAAGCCTTTTTTATTATGCATTGATATATTTCAAACACCGCTTTTACAGTATACAGAATCCGGCAAGCAGTGAAAATACAAACGGCATTGTAAACAGGCAGCCGACGGTAGTCGCCAGAAGCGACGCCACGGCATAATCCGGAGCCGTGTCATATTCCTGCGTAAGCACCGTTATTATAAGCATGGACGGAAGCATAGCGAATATGGTCGCCGCCAGAAGCATTTCGTCGGACACAAGACCGGTGAACTTTACTACAAAGAAAAATACTATGGGCACTATTATCAGCTTGATCGGTATGGTTGTAAATACCTTCGGTTTCTCAAAGAGTTTTTTGAAGCCTCGTCTTCCTATATCGGCTCCTATGTAAAGAAGGCCTACATATTTCTGTGTGCCTCCTATCCCGGTCAGCGCCTCCCAGACCGTTCCCGACGGCCTTATGCCCGCGAACACGAGTATAAGCCCTATGACAAGACCGATGGATGTGGGGCTTATCATTTTTTTGAGACTCACCTGGGCTTTTCCCTTTGACGCCGATAAAATTGCAACGCCCACCGTCCATGTCATTACCGTCTCAACTATGAGGTAGGCCGCCATGTAAAGCCCGCTTCTCTCAGGGAAGACGGCCTCAAGTATGGGAAAACCGATAAGCACGCTGTTTATAAACGATACCGAGCATGTATGCGCTCCCAGCTCTTCCCTTTTAAGCCCAAGCATTTTTCCGCTTAAAAAACCTATGCCTATGGCAAGGAAAAACATAAAGAACATCAGGAATACAAACGGCCATACCTCAAAAAGCTCCTCCCTTGTTCCGCCGTTGGCTATGCTTGTTATAATCAGCAGCGGCACTATTATCTTCATCATAAATTTCTGTATATGATCCACGCTTTCGCTGCTCAAAAGCCCTGTGCTTGTGGCCGCGAAGCCTATGATAAGAACTGTGGCGAAAAATATGACCTGCTGTAAAACTATTCCCTGAACATTCATTTTTGTTTCCTCCGGTGTTTAATCTTCTTTTTTGTCAGCTGCGCTGATTATCTTTTTAAAGTTTTTCTCAAACTTTACCCTCGGCAGCATGACCATATGTCCGCAGCCGCAGCACTTTATCCTGAAATCCATTCCTACCCTCAGTATCTCCCATGAGTCCGAGCCGCAGGGATGCTTCTTTTTCATCTGAACTATATCTCCGACAGAAAAATCCATATCCATCCTCCTCAGCCGTTTATTATGCGCACGGTCCTCTGGGGATATGGTATTGTTATACCCTCGGCGTCAAATCTCTTTTTGATCCTCAGCCTGAGATCCCTTTCGACCTTATAATTTTCCTTTACCCTGCACTTTACAACTATCCTTATTGTAACGGCCGAATCGTCCAGTCCCGTTATGCCAAGGACATTAGGTTCCTCCAGCATACCGTCGGATTCGGCATAGGCCTTCGCCATCTCGTCTTTCAAAACCTCTATGGCGTTGTCGGCGTCGTCCTCGTAGGATATTCCCACGTCTACGACGGCGTTTATAAAGTCCTTGCACTTATTGACCACCGTTGATATTGTTCCGTTCGGCACTATATATACGGTACCGTCAACGTCCCTTAGTCTTGTTGTCCTCATGGTGACTGACTCCACCGTTCCGGTACAGCCGTTTATTTCCACGATGTCGCCGACATTGAACTGTTCCTCCACAAGGATAAATATGCCGGCGATAATATCCGAAACGATGTTCTGCGCGCCCAAGCCTATGGCTACGGCCACAGAGCCCGAAACCGCCGCCAGAGAAGCATCGGACACCCCAAGCTGTGAAAGTATGCTTAAAACGCCTATGAAATAAACAATGAATATGACCACGCTTGTCGTTACCGTTTTAAGCGTTTTGACCTTTCCCTCGCTTTTTACTATCCCGTTTTTCCCGAATTTGGTCAGCGAAAAAATCTTATCTATTATTTTTCTGCCGAATTTAGCCGCTACATAGCATATCGCGGCCGTTATAAGGCAGTACAGTATTTTTAGCATCTCCATACCTCCCCGCGGCCTCAACCAAGGCTCTGAATATTCTCATTTGTTTTTCGTCACCGCAAAGATATTCCGGGTGCCACTGGACGCCCAGAACAAATCCGTCCCTTCCCTCTACCGCTTCTGCCCATCCGTCATCGGACATAGCCGATACGTTAAGCCCAGGGCACTCTCCGGCAGCCTGATGGTGGAAGGAATTGACCGGTATTCTTTCGGTTTTTACTATATCGTAAAGCAAGCTGTTCTTTTTTATATTTACATAATGGGACGTTTCTTGTTTCGGAACACTTTGGCCGTGACCTTCTATGTGCTGGATTATATGCCCTCCGAAAGCCGCGGCTATGACCTGCTCTCCACGGCAGATACCGAGTATCGGTATTCCTTTTTCCGCGGCGCGCTTCACAAGCTCAAGCTCAAATCTGTCCCTCTCAAGGCATATAAATCCCCGATGTTCCCTGTCCGGCTCATCTCCGCTGAGCGAAGGCTCGATGTCTCCTCCGCCGGAAAGAAGTATGCCGTCCGCCCTTTCGGCCAGTTCATCAGCCCTGAAATAGTCCGCCGCCAGCGCCAGCCCTCCGGCCGCCTCCACGGCTCTGAAACAGGCCCTCGAGAGCTTAATCTCCTCCAAGTCATCCGTTACCGAGGGCGAAACTATTATTAACGGTCTCATTTACTTTTCTCCTTATAAAACGCTTTCTTTAGTATTCTATCATATAAATTTCAGAAATACACTATTTTTTTATCCGCCGTAACGGATGTTTTTAATGATTACAAATCAATTACACCTATTTAAAAATCATTTCAAATATGGTAAGATATGCGTTAAGATGTATTTATTTTGACAACTGGGGGTAAATAAATGGATAAAATAGGCATAATAGGCGCCATGTCCGAAGAGCTTGCTCTTATAAAAAGCTCTATGAAAGCCGAAAGCTCGTTTAAAAAGGCCGGATATGAGTTTTTTTCCGGAAGCCTCGGAAATAAGGAAGTTATAGTCGTTCTCTCGGGCATAGGAAAGGTCAACGCCGCCGTCTGCACTCAGATACTTATTGATAAATTCGGCGTTGACGCCGTTATCAATACCGGTGTCGCAGGATGTCTCGGAGACGGCATAACCATCGGAGACGTTGTAATATCCATCGACGCCCAGCAGCACGATCTGGACTGCTCTCCCTTCGGAGATCCCGTGGGGACAATACCGAGAATGGACGTAAGCGTATTTAAGGCCGATGAAAAACTTATCAAAGCTGCCGTCAAGGCATCCGAAAAGGTCATAAGAGGCAGGACATTTACGGGGCGGGTTTTAAGCGGCGATCAGGTAATCGCGGACTCGGAGACAAAAAACAGATTGAAGTCCCTGTTTGGCGGAAGCTGCGCCGAAATGGAAGGCGCCGCCATAGCTCACGTCTGTCATCTTAACGGCGTGCCGTTTGTGATAATAAGAAACATTTCTGATTCGGCCGATGAAAGCTCGGATATGGATTATCCTGAGTTTGAAAAGGAAGCGGCCCATAATTCCGGCGCTATAGTAATAGAAATGATGAATCTTTTGTAATATTGCGGCGGTTTTATGTATTCCGTATTTATATTTGCGAAAAATTTTCGTTCGGATTTTTGATATATCTGCTATAATTCAGAAACAAGGAGTGATCTAATATGAACAATTTAATCGGAGCCCTTATCGTATCTCTTTCCCTCGGAAGCGCCGTGCCTCCTTCAGAGGCCGTCGATCCCAACGACTATCTTCCAAGCGTAGAAGAGGACGGAAGCATAGTGATCGGCCCCACGGAAGCTGAGAAGGCCGCCGAGGAGGAGCGTCTCCGCCTTGAGGAGGAAGCCAGAAAGGCCGAGGAGGAAAGAAAAAGACAGGAAGAGATGGCTAAGGATCCCGCCAATCTCAATTATGAATACGATATCGCCTCCTACATAACCTATTACAGCCAGCGAGCCAGCGACGCCAATAGGAACTTCAATATGCAGCTTGCCTGCGACGCAATAAACGGCGAGATAATCGTTCCCGGAGAGGAATTTTCCTATAACGACACCGTTCTCAGCAAGAGGGATCCCAATAACGATTATAAGCCTGCCGGCGTAATCAGCGGCGGAAAAATGGTAAACGCCATAGGCGGAGGCATCTGCCAGGTTTCAACCACCCTCTTTGACGCGGCTCTCTATTCCGGAATGACGATCACGGACAGAAGGAACCATTCCCTCAGAGTAGGCTATGTTCCCGCCGGAATGGACGCGACCTGTTCTTGGGGAACAATAGATTTCTGTTTCAGAAACGACCTCCCCATGCCCGTTAAGATCGAGGCTGTAATGAGCAACGGCACAATGAAGATCCGTTTCCTCGCTCCGGAAGATCCCCAGCTTGGCGATATTAAGCTGAACGTGACATATTCCAACGGAGTATATACCCTCACCAGATCCAGAAACGGAGTTGTGGACTATACAACGACCAGCGTATACAGGGGCTGAAAAGTAAATAAAATATAAAAAGGCGGCGGCTCAATATCGGAATTTCCCATTGAGCGCGCCGTCTTTTTTATATTATCCTGTTTTTAAGTTCTTTTCCTTCGGTCAAGGCTTTAAGATTGTCATATACAAGCTCATATACTCTTTTGTTCATATAGTTTGAGCCTGAGCATATATGGGGAGAAATAAGCAGATTATCAAGCTTCCAGAGCCTGCTGTTCTCCGGCAGTGGTTCTTTTTCAAACACGTCGAGAGCCGCTCCGAGAATCGACCCGTTCTCAAGCACGTCGGTCAGAGCTTCCGTGTCAACGCTAAGTCCCCTTCCGATGTTGATGAGCACGCTCTTTTTATGCATTTTTTCAAGAATATCTCTGTTTATTATATACTTTGAGCCGTCGTTGAGCGGAAGGGCGACAATTATAACGTCAAGTTCACCGGCCATATCTTCAAACTCTCCGATTTTATGGATGCTGTCAAAATACTCCGCTTCTTTTCCGCTTCTGTTAAAGCCTATGGTCACGGCGTCAAACGCCTTGAGCCTTTTGGCGATCTGAACTCCTATACTGCCCGTGCCGAGTATTCCGACTTTTTTATCCGTGATCTCCTGGAGCCTGAATTCTCTCTGCCACAGTCCTTCCCTCTGCTGCTTATAATACAGAGGCGCTTTTTTATATATTTCCAGCAGTCTCATTACGGCGAACTCGGATATCGGAACGCTGTATACGTCCCTCGCGTTGCAGAACATAACGCCATTTTGTCTGAGTTTTTCCAGCGGTATCGTCTCATATCCCGCGGAAGTGGCCTGAAACAGTCTCAGATTAGTGAATTTATCGGGATCGCTGCCCTTGAACGGGTCAAGCCCGACAAGAACGTCGCAGCCATACTCTTCTGCAGTAAATTCCTCCGTCTCGGCTCCGTGATCTATTATCTCATAGCCAAGCGACTGTATTTTTTCTCTTATGTCGTCATGAAACTTCTGAGCCTTTGTCAATACGACCTTCATATTTTCCCTCCGGTACATATCAATCGTGCTGTTTAATTACTCCATCGGCGATCAATTTTGCGATCTCGTCATCGCTGTATCCAAGTTCTTTGACTATCTGCGCCGAATGTTCTCCAAGAAGAGGGGCATGATCCGTGTCGGGGGACTGATTATTGTCAAACTGAACGGGCGTTGTGGGAAGCATAAATGATCTTCCGCTCTTCATTTTAAATTCCTTGACGAAATTATTTGCGATCGCCTGCTCGTCTGTGGCGATATCTTTCCACTGGAGCGTCCTCTCAAAGGCAATGTCAGCCTCTGTTAGCTTCTGAGCCCAGTATTCCCTGTCGTGGAGCTTGAACTGTTCCTCGATCCTTCTGCAGCAGTGCTCAAGTATTTTGGGATCCGACGTAACAGCTTTGATCGTTCTGTAGTTGGGATCGTTTTTGATGTCATCCAGTCCGAATATGTCGCAGAATACATCCCAGTATCTTTCAAACGCGAGGACGGTGAGTGTTATCCATTTTCCGTCGCTGCATCTGTATGAGTTGATAAGGGGGTTAGCAGGTTCATAACGCGACTGGGGATATTTTACTCCGAACTGCGTTCCAATTATCATAAGGGAGTTTGCCCAGATAGACGTTCCATAAAGGGAAACAACGATCTTTTCGCCGATGCCCGTATTTTTTGCCTTGAGTATTCCGGCCAGAACTCCGGAAGCGAGGGCAAGACCAGTAGTATGGTCTCCCGTCGCCAAAGGCGCCGTTGCGGGAGCGTTTTCATCGGGAGACATATCAATAAGAGCGCCGCCCTTAGCCCAGAACGCGACTACGTCGTAACCGGGTCTGGGAGCGTCCTTTCCATATAAGCCGTATCCGGAAATAACGCCGACAACGAGCTTGGGATATTTTTTATGGAGCGTCTCATAGTCAAGACCAAGTTTCTTAAGAGATCCGGCTCTTACGTTTGAGACAAAGGCGTCGGCCTCTGAAAGGAGCTTCTGCATTATCTCCATACCTTTTTCGTTCTTAAGATCTATGGAAATATCCCTCTTGTTTCCGTTCTCATATTCCCAGACGGGGTTTTCGTCCTCCGTATAGGGCGTATCCGCGAGGTTGACGCCGAATCCTCTCATAGGATCTCCGGAAAGCCCTTCGACCTTTATAACGTCCGCTCCCCAGTCGGCAAGCAGCCTTACCGATACCGGAGCGGCGGCATATGTCGTAAAGTCAATGATCTTTATTCCTTTTAATAAATCTCCCTGCATTTATTTTCCTCCTTACAGCTTATTGTTTTTATCCCTTTATCTTTTTCACCATTATATCAAAGAGTTCCGAAACCTTTACGGTCTCCTCCTCTCCGTTTTCCATATTCTTGAGCTTCGCCTCGTCGTTATCTATCTCGTTGTCCCCGAGTATGACGGAATAAGCCGCTCCGATCTTGTTTGCGTATTTCATCTGGGCCTTGACGCTTCTACCTACGCTGTCGCCCTCGGCTTTTATTCCCGCCGAACGCAGGCGGTATGCCAGAGCCTGTCCCTTTATAAGGCCCTTATTGCCGATCGCTCCGATGTATATGTCTCTTTCCGGCTTTTTCTCGAAGCTGCCGTTCTGAGCCTCCAGCACAAGAAGCAGCCTTTCTATTCCCACGGCGAATCCGGCCGCTCCCGCGGGCTGTCCTCCGCATTCGGCGATAAGATTGTCATATCTTCCTCCGCCGCACACCGTTCCCTGTGCTCCTATGCCGTTGGACACAAACTCGAATACCGTCCTTGTATAATAATCAAGACCTCTTACGATCTTGTCGTCCACCTCGTATTTTATACCCATCTCGTCAAGTATCGCCTTGACCGTCTCAAAATGCTCTCTGCATTCGGGGCCGAGATAATCAAGCACGACGGGAGCGTCGGCTATTATTTTCTGGCATTTTTCTTCCTTGCAGTCCAGCACCCTGAGAGGGTTTTTCTCGAATCTGGATTTACAGTCATCGCACATCCTGTCAATGTTGCCGCCGATGTACTCCCTGAGAGCCTTGTTATATTTCTGCCTACACTCCGGCCCTCCGAGACTGTTTATTTTAAGCGCCACGTCATTTATTCCGAGTCTTTTCAAAAGCTCGGCGGCCACGGAAATGACCTCAGCGTCAAGGGCGGGACTGTATGATCCCAGCATTTCCACGCCAAACTGGTGGAACTGTCTCTGTCTGCCCTTCTGCGTATTTTCATATCTGAACATGGGTCCTATATAATAATATCTCGTGGGCTGAGGATTGTTGTATATTCCGTGCTCTATGTAGCTTCTGGCTGCTCCGGCTGTTCCCTCGGGTCTTAATGTTACGCTTCTGTCTCCCTTGTCCTTAAACGTGTACATTTCCTTCTGGACAATGTCCGTCGTCTCGCCGACGCCTCTTAAAAACAGCTCCGTATGCTCGAACATGGGTGTTCTCAACTCTCCTATGCCGAAGTCGTCGCATATGCCGCGCATAACGGCCTCCACCCTCTGCCATTCGTCCATATACGCACCGTAAATATCCTTGGTTCCCTTAGGCGCTTCTGTAAGCATTTCTTTTCCTCCCGTCAATTACATTCCTTTTCTTTTTCTGTCTATCATCTCATCGATACGGGCGATATACTCGTCCACGTTTTTTACGTTGAATATCCTGTCTATACGTCCGCTCACCGGGTCACAGAGCTTTGTGGACGCTCCCGCTCCGGCGGCGAATATCGTCTGTGTCTCTTCCATTATAACCACATTGTAGAAGCTTTCAAAGCCTTTTTTCGCGTATCCCACATTTTCAAAGCTGCCGAGCATATTTTTCTGCCTGTACATGTAATACGGATGAAGGCCCATATTCCTTGCTCCGAATGAAGAAATGTCTATCATTTTCTCCATAAGCACGGCCTTTGTAAGATCGTAGTCCCCAAGGTTTTCTCTGAGCCTTGACGCGCGCTTGACAGCCAGAGTATGTACCGTCAGATTTTCCGGCGCCAGCTCGGCTATGTCCTCCATGGTCTTTGTTACCTCCGCCTCGCCCTCCTCCGGAAGGCCGAGGATAAGATCCATATTTATATTCTCATGTCCGGTTTCTCTTGCCTGATAGTATACCCTTCGTATATCCTCCACAGTATGAGCCCTGCCTATGAGTCTCAGTGTCTTTTCGTTCATTGTCTGGGGATTTATGGATATCCTTCCGGCTCCGCCGTCCTTTATCGCCTTCAGCTTATCCGGCGTTATCGTGTCAGGCCTTCCCGCCTCCACGGTATATTCCATAAGAGCCGACAGATCGAATATGTCTCCGACTGCTCCCATAAGCCTTTTAAGCTGTTCCGCGCTCAAGGATGTGGGCGTTCCTCCTCCGATATATATGGAATCCAGGTGCTTTCCATCGGCCTTTTCTCCCAGAAATCTCAATTCTTTTATGAGCGCGTCCAGATAAGCGTCCACTCTGTCCCTGTATTTATCCAGCGGATATGACGTAAACGAGCAATATAGGCACCTTGTAGGGCAGAACGGTATGCCGACATAAAGACTGACTCCGTTTGGATGAGCCTTTTTTAGTATATTCCTTTCCGCCAGAGCGACCTCTACCGCCAGATCGGCCTTTTCGCGCGACGCCTCATAAAGTCTTGTGAGCTTTTCGGCGCTTTCCTCCGGAGTCAGACCCTCGTCCATATAGGCGTTGGCCTTTTTAGCCGGCCTTATTCCAGTCATCATTCCCCATGGCGGTATGTATGAGCTTCTTTTTTTTAGCATATTATAAACGGCGGCCTTGAGAGCGTAGCCCTCGCCTTCCTCGTTTACTTCCGCCGTTTCCGAGCATACCGGCGCTCCGTTTTCATAAAGCTCAGCGACGGCGCGATCCCTGTTAAGAAAACTCCTTACGGTTATTCCTTCGTCCTGTATGCCGTCCACCGGTTTGTATTTTTCATTGGGCATGAATATCTGAACCGCAGTCTGCACGTCGTTCATCCTGTCATGCCCGTCCATGTAAATGTATATCATAATTTTACCTCATAAAAAAGGGAACTTTTTGTTCCCTTTTCAGCAAAATATCAAAACAGTCTTTCACTGTCCATGAGGATCGTTACCGGACCGTCGTTAACAAGCTCAACCTTCATATGCGTTCTGAAAACTCCGCTTTCCACCTTAAGCGGATAACCTTTGGCCTTTTCGACGAGCCTTTCAAAAACGCTGTCCGCCTCATCGGGAGAAGCCGCGGCGAAGTAACTCGGTCTCCTGCCCTTTCTGGCGTCCCCATAAAGGGTGAAATTCGGCACAAGCAGCAGTCCTCCTCCGGTATCGAGCACGGAAAGGTTCAGCTTATCATTCTCGTCCTCATATATTCTCAGATTGACGAGTTTTTCAAGCATATAGTCCATGACCTTTTCGTCATCATTTGGCAGTATGCCCACAAGAACCATAAGGCCGTTCCCTATTTCGCCTCTTATCTCTCCGTCCACGCTTACGCTTGCTCTCTCCACTTTCTGTATGACCATTCTCATAAATCGTACCCCTTATGAATTAACTCTTTCTATATCCTCCACGCCTTTGACATTCTTAAGATGGGTGCATACCTTCTCAAGCTGCTCCTTGCTCGTTATCTCAAGCACGATATTGACAATGGAGAGCATATCCTTCGTCGTTCTGGCGTTGAAAGATTTTACCGGGAGGTTCTCTTCGGCCAAAACCTTGCTAAGGTCAAGTATCATATTATTTCTGTCCACGCAAAGGAGTCTGATCTCGGCCTGGAACGAAAGGGATGGAGCCGTTCCATCCTTTCTTGTGATCTCCCACTCGGCGTCAATGAGCCTGTGTCTGTCCTCCTCCGGCAGATTTATTATATTTGAGCAGTCCGTCCTGTGGATGGAAACGCCCCTGCCTCTTGTTACGAATCCGATTATCTCGTCTCCGGGAACGGGGTTGCAGCATCTTGAAAATCTTACGCTTACGTCTCCTATTCCCTTTACAACGACTCCGCTGTCACTCTTTTTGGAGGATTTCGCGTTGGCCTTTTCCTCCATCTTTTTGAGCACGTCCTCGGCGCTCTGATTCTTTTTCTGTTCCTTCTTGTATTCCTCAATAAAACGGTTTATGACCTGGCCTTCCTTTACTCCGCCATGTCCAACGGCAGCGCATAGGGCGTCCCAGTCTTTAAATCCGAATTTGTTTACTACTATCTCTACCCATTCAGGCTTGGCAAGATCGGAGAAAGAATAATTCTTCTTCTTGGCGTCGGCTATTATAAGCTCCTTGCCTCTGACAATGTTTTCTTCCTTGAACTCCTTTTTGAACCACTGGTTGATTTTTGTTCTCGCCGTGGAGCTCTTTACAAGGGAAAGCCAGTCTCTGCTGGGACCCCTTGAGTTCTGGGAAGTCAGTATCTCTACGATGTCACCGTTTTGTATCTTGTAATCGAATGTAACGATCTTGTTGTTTACCCTCGCTCCGACCATCTTGTTTCCTACGGCCGAATGTATGGCGTAGGCGAAGTCAATGGGCGTAGAGCCGTTGGGAAGGGGTATTACCTTGCCCTGCGGGGTAAAGGCGTATACCGAGTCGTTGAATATGTTAAGGTCCAGCTTGAGGGCAGCCATAAATTCCTTGTTATCCGACAGATCCCTCTGCCACTCAAGTATCTGTCTCAGCCACGCCATCTTTTCGGCTTCTTTGTCCTTAGACGTATCCCCTGATTTGCCTTCCTTGTATTTCCAATGCGCCGCTATACCATATTCGCTTGTACGGTGCATCTCCCATGTTCTTATCTGCACCTCGAAAGGTTCTCCCGTAGGGCCGATAAGAGTATTATGGAGAGACTGATACATATTGGGCTTAGGCATGGCTATATAGTCCTTGAAACGTCCCGGAACGGGCTTATACATATCATGGACTATTCCCAGACAGGCGTAGCAGTCCCTTACGGTATCAACGATTATCCTGACAGCGAAAAGGTCGTATATCTGATCAAGTGTTTTGTTCTGATTGACCATTTTTTTATAAATACTGAAAAAGTGCTTGCTTCTTCCGTAAACGGTACCTTTGATGCCGGACTCGTCAATTTTGGCTTTGATCTCCTCAACGATCTGGTTTACATACCTTTCCCTCTCGGATTTCTTTTTCTCTATCTTATGCTTAAGGTCATAATACGCGTCGGGATTAAGATATTTAAAGCATAGATCTTCCATCTCCGTGCGTATTTTCGATATACCGAGCCTGTGAGCCAAAGGAGCGTATATGTCCAATGTCTCCTGAGCCTTCTCCCTCTGCTTTTCCTCGGTCATATAGTTGAGGGTGCGCATATTATGGAGCCTGTCGGCAAGCTTGATAAGTATTACCCTTATGTCCTTGGCCATGGCCAGAAACATTTTCCTGTAGTTTTCTGCCTGTATTTCTTCCTTCGTCGTATAGGAAAGTTTTCCCAGCTTTGTAACACCGTCAACAAGAACCGCCACTTCCTCGCCGAAAAGATTTTTTATGTCGTCATAGGTATACGGCGTATCCTCTATTGTGTCGTGGAGTATTCCTGCGACTATGGTCTCCATGTCAAGCTCCAGCTCCGCCAGTATTATTGCCACCTTGAGCGGGTGGATTATATACGGCTCTCCGGATTTTCTCTTCTGATCCTTATGAGCCTCCTTGGCAAGATCATATGCTTTCTTAAGCATGGAAAAGTTATCCGTAGGATGATATTGTTTAATTTTTTCTACTAACTGTTCATATAATTCATCTGGTGTTTCCACAGGCGTCAACTCCCCAACTGGCGGCAGTTTGTTATCTATGTAAAAAAAAGAACACTGCTCCATATTAAATATGTTTAAGATGTATTATATATTTTTTTTGATTTTTTTCAAGTATACTGCTGAAATTATTGACATTTTTTGTTTAGAAAAATCATTTTTTATCCTTTCTGGCGCAAATTTTTTATAATTTCTTTAAAAGTCTTTTTGTGTTATAATTTATATCAGTAATTATATCCTATGAAATACATCGTTAAACGGAGAATAAAATCTATGAAGATCCAGAAACTCCTCAGCTACACAAGACAGGCGGTAAATGACTATAATATGATATCGGCTGGCGACAGAATCGCCGTCGGCGTTTCCGGAGGAAAGGACAGTATATGCCTTCTGACGGCGCTGGCGCAGATGAGACGCTTTTTCCCCCTGCCATTTGAGGTAGAGGCAATAACCGTCTGTCTCGGCTTTGAGGGGGCTGATTACAGCGGTATAGCCCAATACTGCCGGGAGCTTGGCGTAAGATATACCGTTGTTGAAACGTCCATCGGCGAGATAGTGTTTGAACGCAAAAAGGAGGACAATCCCTGCTCTCTCTGCGCTAAAATGCGAAAAGGCGCCCTTAACTCCGCCGCCGAGGAGCTTGGCTGCAATAAGATCGCCCTCGGCCACAACAAGGACGACGTGATAGAAACATTTTTGATGTCGCTCATTTACGAAGGCAGGATAAACTGCTTCTCGCCCGTCAGCTTTCTTGAGCGCAAAAAGCTCTACTCCATACGTCCGCTTATATATGTTTCCGAATATGAGACCGAAAGCCTTGTAAAAAGCCTTGGGGTCGCTCCCGTAAAAAATCCCTGCCCGGCCGACGGAAACACTAAGCGTCAGGAAATAAAAGAGCTTATAAAAAGTCTTTCAAAGACCTACCCAACCATTAGAGAAAATATATTCGGCGCTGTCTCAAGGGGACTTGACGACTGGAAAAGAGGTAATTGATATGGAAAACAATATGAGCTATGCCGATGAGGAAAAAATTAAAAATACAGCTCATCTGAAGGGGCTGCTGGAGCAGCTTCCTCCCTTCTGTTATACCTATTTCAGAGGCATTGCCCAGACAACGTCCGTGAAAACAAGGATGGGCTATGCCTATGACCTGAAAATATTTTTCGGTTTTCTATGCGAAAGACACAAACATTTCAAAGGCATAAAATTTGAGGACATCCGCCCGGAGGATCTGGACTATGTCAAATCAACGGACATCGAGGAATTTCTTGATTATGTATCCATATATGTTCCATATGACGATGAGAGCGGCAAAAACAAAGGGCCTAAGATACTTAACAACGAGTGCGCCAAGTCAAGAAAACTGGCCGCCGTCAGAGGAATGTATAAATATTATCTGCGAAAGGGTCTTATAACAAAGGATCCCGCCGCACTTGTGGAAACACCGAAAATCCACGACAAAAACATAATCCGGCTTGAGGCCAACGAGGTGGCCAATCTCCTTGACGAGGTGGAAAACGGCGATAATCTTACGGACAGACAGCAGAAATTCCATGAAAAAACAAAAATAAGGGATCTCGCCATCATATCGACCCTTGTCGGCACAGGAATACGAGTGTCCGAATGTGTGGGGCTCAATGTGGACGACATAGATTTTGACAGTTACTCATTTATGATAACAAGAAAGGGCGGCAAGCAGGCCCAGATATATTTCGGCGATGAGGTGGCCGAAGCCCTCGCGGACTATATAGGCTACAGAAAGGAGCATCCCCCTGCCGACGAGAACGACAAAGCGCTTTTTCTGTCCAACAGGGGCAAACGCATATCCGTAAGGCAGGTTGAGCTTATGGTCAAAAAATATGCCCAAACGGCCGTAAAACTCAAAAAAATAACGCCCCATAAACTCAGGAGCACCTTCGGCACAAATCTCTATCTTGAGACAGGAGACATATATCTGGTGGCGGATGTTCTCGGCCACGCCGACGTCAATACCACAAGAAAACATTATACGGCAACGGAAATAGAGCTCAAGCGAAAGGCCGCAAGAAAGATCAATCTCAGAAAGGACTGATACCATGCCCGATATTAATTCCGATTATATATCTCAAAAACTCAAAGCCCATACTCCGGCTCCGGAAGGCGTGTTCCGCCACAGCGCCGTGCTTATACCGATATTTGAAACGGAGAGAGGCTATGAGCTTTTATTTTGCAAGCGTTCTATGACATTAAGGCGCCAGCCCGGCGACGTTTGTTTCCCCGGCGGAGGCCGCGACGGAGACGAAACAAATCTTGAGACCGCCCTCAGAGAAACTTGGGAGGAAACGGGAATACCCGCGGAAAACATTGAGATACTCGGTCAGACAGACTATGTGATAACATCCTACGGCGCGGTCATAACGCCTTTTGTCGGCCTTATAAAAAACACCTCTCCCGACTGTCTGAGGATAAATCCCGACGAGGTTGAGGAGACATTTCTCGTGCCGCTTAGTTTCTTTTTGAACCGTGAGCCCGAGACTCATTATGTTTATATAAACATCGAGGTTCCTGACGACTTCCCCTTTGAACATATCGTCGGAGGCAGAAATTACGGCTGGAGCAAGGGCAGACAGCCCGAGTTGTTTTACTTCTACCGCCATCAGGTAATCTGGGGCTTTACGGCAAGGGTCGTGAAAAATTTATGTTCCATACTTAAACAGTGACACATCCCCTCCTAATCGGAGGGGATCAGCGTGTCGAAAAAGTCCTTCGGGACTTTTTCGAGTTTAAATTAAGGCAATAAATCCCTATTTCTGCGGAAAGCCCTGAACTTTGTCAGGGCGCAGAAATACGGGATTTTCCTCGGCGGAAATGAATTCCGCCTGCGGAATAAACTCAGGAGTCCCTTCGACTCCCGAACCCTCCCGCTCACAATGGATTAGTTTTTTGACAGTCTGATCCCCTCCTAATCGGAGGGGATTTTTTCAAAATATAGGAAAGCAATAGGAAAAATATTGTTCCTTTCCATTATATATTGTATAATATAGTAAAAGTATTCTATTATATCAAAATTTTTGAAATAAAATATCGTTATTGTTACCCTGAATCCGAAGATCTGCGGTTCGCTGTGTATAACAGTATGCGGCTATTAAGGAGGAGTGAGATGTATGAAAAAATTTTTATTTCTTCTTATACTACTGACAGCGGTAAATTTATCATCCTGTCCAGGCAAACCGAACAGTAATAGCGACCTTGTCCCGAATGTTGAAGCCGTTGAGCTTGGTTCATTCACCGAATATGATCTGATAAAAGAGCTTCAGACGATGGATAACGATAGGCTTTCGGAACTTGGCTATACGGATAATGAAATCAGCGAAATATACTCCATTGATTTTGAAAAGATCGTTGAGGGCGCAAAAGAAAAACGATATGAAACTTTAAAAAACAGTGGCTATACAGATGAGGACATTAAAGTCATTTACGGTGATGACATTGACGCGGCAGCCAGGACCTTATCGGCAGAGTTGATTTGCCGTTGTGAAATAACCGGCCTCAGCTACAGTCCCCTGATGGACAGGACATACGCTGACGTTGAATTTGCGTGGAAATGGAACAAGTGCCCTATGATCACATTTACCGACATTATAAGCGTCTATGTTTCAAACCGGATGTATATAGATAAATCAAAAGTTTTTGTAAGATATTATGAGGATGGCGACTGGAACTCATACTCTCAGACCAAAACATATTGTTTTGAGCCTGCCGGCGTTACAAGCCTTGCGGAATGCTCATTTGATATTAATCTATTCAAGTTCCCAAGCGTTCAAAAATCGGAGGTCGCTCTGGAAGGTAAGGCGTTATGCCGCTGGAAATTAGATGAAAAATTACAGGACATTTACGTCGTAGCCAAATACGGACACTCCGTAATTCCATGTTCCCCGGATTTGGCGGTGTCTGACGGTAATTTAGTATTTGCTCCATATATCGGTGTGTCGGAGGCAGGAATGGATTTAGATTACATAAAAAAATAAATTCTATTTTCACATTTTAAATTAGCAAAACCGAGGTCAAGCATCCACAGCGGATTCCAGCCTCGGTTATTTTTTAATTTTTATATGAAATTCACTTTATTTTGTACGCAGATTTTTTCATATATTTCATTTATTTTTCAGTCCATATTATTTTATAATGTATCGGTTCAGCGTCTCATAAACGATATCTCCGTTTGCGTATACGGTCGTTACGTCAAACACTTCCCTACCTACGGCCGGAACAAAGTGCCTGTCAACTCTCTGGCTTATGACCTCACGGCTTGAGCCGTCAGCCTCGAGCGCCATTTTCTTGAGTTCATTCTCGCTAATGTCTCCATCGACTACAGCTTCACCGGCAGCATTGTAAATTTCTCTGCCGATGGCCGTTATTTCCACCCGATTATTGTATACGGCCGCGAAATATCCCAAATTCGTCTCTGTTTTGTCCACCGTATATTTATAAATAACAAACCGTTCAGCATCGGAGTTATCATCCGTCTCCACTATCTTTTTAGTAAAATTATCCGCCGAAAACTCCGCGTCCATCGTTTTTATACAGTTTTCCACATATTTATCGTCAGCGTATCCTTCCGTTTGGAAAACATCATATTTTTCCTTTGAAATGTTCAAAATCACGTTTTTCTCCACAAATGATACGCCGATATTTTCAACGCCGTAATATTTCAGCGCTGTCTCAACGGGGATATAAAGCCTGTCGCCGATTATTACATTTCTTACTTCCTGCGCTTCTCTTTTGCCGTTTACGTCGGAGAAGCACTCGCCGGCGGCCGACGATATGGTAAACGCTTTGCCGTCCTCGTTTCGTTCGGCGGTAAAGAGCTTTCTTTCGCCGTTCCAGGAAATATCGGATCCGTCATAGTTTCCGCCGACATACAAGTCTATATATCTGGCCGGTATAAGGACATTTCCGTTTTCATCGGTCACAGCTCCTTCTCCATCGTGACCCATATATATCCCGTCAACATATACGCCCGCCATACCGGGAACTATGGTCGTTCCACGCTCGGCGATATATGCCGCGTAGGCGCTGAACGGCGTAAGCGAAACCAAAGTTAAGGCGATGGCTATAACTTTTAACCGCCTCATACCCATCCTCCTTTACAGAGCAAAGGTCTGTCCCATTATCTCTACACTGTCAATATTGTTTATATCGACCATATCATCGAAATTGATTATCGTTACCGCTGAGCCGTCGTTTTCAGCCGACGTGGACTTGTCCGTTGTCTGCGAAACCTCGTCTCTGCCGCCGTCTTTATAGTTAAGGGCTACGCTTCCGAGATCCGCATCATTCTCGCGGTTATATTTTAAAACTATGGAAGTCTGGCCTACAACGCACTCCGTAAGTTCTATACCGTCTATCTTCGTGCCGTCAACATTTACCGCCGCCGCCGTCTTATCGCTTCCGACAACGCAGTTGAGCATCCAGCTTCCCTCGGCGCAGCTTACAAATTCTTCGCCCTCAAAATATCCGTAGTTCTCAAGCTCAAGCCAGTAATTGCCCGCCGGAACACCTCCGTCAAAGCTGTACTCCAGCTTCCAAACATCATCCTGGCCGTTGGATGAATAAAGCTCGGAACCGATAAATTCGCATCCGGCGTCCCCTCCGTCGGCGCTCAAAAGAGAAACTTTCTCAAATTCCATATCCGTTGCCGGTCTTTCGGGCTCGGGAAGGCTGACCTGATACATGATCACCATTTCATCATCTTCTATGCCCGCGCCGGTTACTTTAACATTGAAATTTATCGGCACGTTTGAAACAGCCTCCTGTGCCTCCAAGTCTGTTTTTTCAGTGTTTCCGTTAGTCCCTGAGCATCCCGAAAGGCATAACGCCGCAGAAAATCCGATTATCGCCGCTGTGTTTAAAAATTTCTTCATAGCTAACACTCCTTGATCTGAAATATTATATGATTTTCACGTTAAAAGTTCAGTAATATTACTTGATTTAATTATCTCACAACAATATTTTGATTTCAATATTTTCCAGATAATCTTAATAATTATTTAAAATATTTGTCAGAATTTTAAATAATTTACACGATAATCAGCCAAAAAACAGCTTCCCGAAGCGGCTCCGCTGACATTCTCATACCGTTTCCTGCGCCACGATTATCGCATGGAAAGACAGGAGTTTCAATATTTTTCGGATGATCTTAATAAATATTTAAAAAGCTGCTTATAAAAATACAGCGTCCTGTTATTAAGCAGGACGCCCAGACTGTCAAAAAACTAATCCATTGTGAGCGGAAGGGTTCGGGAAACGAAGC
>OGGQ01001318.1_pt1 | contig 32700 bp, 28 predicted proteins | sample 1571191 | NCBI WGS metagenome assembly OGGQ01 (sample SAMEA2582061, study PRJEB24529) | metagenome | biome: Human gut stool | place: China | collected 2011
ACGCAGAATCCGGCATGCGCAGGTATAATAACCGCTTTGCGGTTATTATACCATGGAGTCTTTTTGCCCGCAATCACTGCTGCTCTATCCTGTGCCCAATTTCTCCCTGTGAGAAAAAGGGATTCCGTATACTCCGGAATCCCTTTTTCTCATGTTTTCTCTTTCTCGCAGCCTCTGTGTCTGTTTTTATCCCTGTCCTTTATCTTTATCCTTTATCTTTATCCTTTTCCTTTATCCTCTGTCTTTATCCTTTTCCCCTCATCCTCCTGTCCCGATTTACTTTTCAATGACAAACTCCTGTGTTCCATATGCCCCGGGAGCCACTTCATAGGCTTCAAACACGATTACGGGATTTCCGTCCTGATTGATATAAAAGTTTGTGTTTTCACTGACTCCGGAGAAACCGGCCTCTTCTTCTGTCCAGTAGACAATCCCTTCGTTCTCTTCCCGTTCCTTCATCTGTTCCCGGATGCTTTCATCGGCAATCTGTGCGTACTCTTCTCCCAGTACATCCTCCAGCGTCAGCAGCTTCCCGTTTTCCAGATCGATGCTGTAATATTTTGTTTCGCTGTACGCTGTGCTCCAGTTCTCACTTCCCGTTACCGTAAGTGAAAGGATCTGATCCGTCTGGGACTTGACATCATACCATACTTTGATTTTGATGTTGTGCTCCCTCCATTCCTCCTCGGTGCCGCCGGTTTCCAGAAATGCCTTCCTGTATTCACAGGCACGTTCCTTGGCCTCGTCGGCATATGCCTCACAGAATCCGTGAATTTCTTCGTTGATCTGGTTTTCTAGTCCTCCGAGATCTTCGGAAATCATCTCCACACTGGGAATATCCACGGAAATATACATGTCATCCTCGGTGGTCTCATACGAGCGGAATGTCAGTACTCTGGCCACAGTTCCGATGACAGGGATGGCACTGACTCCTTCCGCGAACGCGGTGCTGGTATTGAGCCCTGCCGTAAACAGCACCACTGCGGCAGCCGCCGCAATTCCGCCCTTTACGGCTTTTTTCCGTTTCCTCATCTGCAGGATTTTCTTCGCCTGACTCCGTTTTTCATCCGCCTGACCTACCGCTGCCCGTACCCGGTCGGAAAGTTCATCGGGAATCAGAATTTCATCATATTTTCTTTTTGCCTCATCCATCTGTTTCATAGGTCCACCTCCTGAACGGCGATTTTTAAGGTTTTCAGTCCGCGGTACAGTTTTGCCTTGACCGTATTCAGATTCATGTCCATCACATCCGCGATCTCTTTCAGAGACAGTTCCTCATAAAAACGCAGCTTGATGATTTTCTGGGCGTCTTCCTCCAGACAGTTGATCCTGGAATACAGATCATCGTCTTCCCTGAGAAATCCCTTTTCTTCATAGGGAATCTCTTCCTGAACTTCAGCGGGCGGAGCCATCCGTTTCCTTTCTTTCTGAATCCGCAGACTTTCATTTACAATGATCCGGTAAAACCAGGTTTTCACCGCATTTTCATTGCGGATGTCACCATAATGTTCCAGTGCCTTCAGGATTGATTCCTGGACGGCGTCCAGAGCATCCTCCTGATTTCCCAGATAGCTGAAAGCCAGTCTGTAGAATTTGTTCTGGTTTTCAACGATGTAATTTACAATTTTGTCATACAGGTCCTGTTTCATAGGGGCACCCCTTCTCTCTTTCTCACTGAGTTTCATTCCACTCTGTCTTATAGATTCCCCTGAAGCTGAAAAAGTTGCATCCTGGGTTTTCTTCTTTTTATACAGACAAAAACCTTCCTTATTTTCTGCCCCGGGATGCTGTCCCGGGGAATCTGAAAATATGGAAGGTTCTTTTGTTTTATCGCCTTTGATGCCGGAAACTCACTCCGGAATCATCAGTTTTCAAAAAAGCTGTTTTCTGATCTGGCAGAATAGTTCTTCTCAATCATGCGGACATGGGACAGGAACTGCTCATCAGTAAAATACTTTGCGTGTTTCGGACATTTTTTCACGCATGCCTGACATTTGATGCAGATACCGGGCACCTGGCTCTCATCTTCAGCATCAATGCTTCCCACCGGACAGACCTGAGCGCAGATTCCGCAGTGATCACAGAGTTCCGTGTCCGTCAGAGGTTTGGCTTTCAGGAATTTCGCCGGTGTCCCTTCTTCCGTCAGCGGTGTGTAATAGGGTCCCACCGGGTTGTTTCCGCGGACAGAAACTGCCTCAAACGTCTCTCCGGCCATGACCTTTTCCGCGGTTCTTTCCGCAAAGGCCCGAAGTTCTTCCAGATCCTTTTCATCCGGGCGTCCTGCCGCAAGAGTCTCTGAAAATGCATGCTGGCTTACGGCTGCCGCTGCTGCCACCGGCACAAATCCACGGGCCTCCAGCAAAAGCTTCAGTTCCATCAGTCCATCGTCAAAGCTGCGGTTTCCGAAAACGCTCACAGGAACTGCCTTTGTTCCGCTGCCTGCAAGACAGGCCTCCAGATCCGGGAGAATTTTATTGGGGATTCTTCCGGCATACACCGGGGTTCCCACCACTGCCAGATCTTCTCCGCCGAATTCATATGTTTTTTTCCGGTTTTCCGGTTTTGTAAGATCAATTTCATTCACATCCAGACCGAATTTTGCAGCCATTGTCTCTGCAATGGTCTTTACCACCTTTTCCGTACCGCCTGTGGGGCTGAAATACACTGCCCATACTTTGTTTACCTGCATTTTATCCTCCTTTTGGGAGTCCGGACTCCCCCCTCTTTTGTCCGGGTACGGTCTGCACCCGTCCGTTTTTCCTGTACCGGAAAAACGTCTTCTTTCAAGCATCCTAACTCGATTCCCGATATTTGTCAATATCTATCCGGCATACGCTTCCCGGCCCTGTGCATCTGCCTCTGAAACATCCGGCATCTCTACAGAATCCCCAGCGATATCTTCAGGTTCAGAATTCTGAGAACCGATTCATTGATCCTTTCTTCTGTAATCCGTCCCGATTCAACCGCGTCCAGAACTGCCTGCATCCGGAGTTCCACATCTGAACAGCACAGAAGGTCATTTCCGGCTTCCACAGCCAGTACGGCAGCCTCCCGGTCATCGGCAAATTCCCGGACGCCTTCCATATCCAGATCATCGGTCACAATGACTCCGGAAAAATTCAGTTCTTCTCTCAGTATCCTGTGTACGGCAGGAGAAAGGGACGCCGGGCGGTTCTGATCCATACAGGACACCACATTATGAGAAACCAGCACCATCGGTGCACCGGCAGCGATTCCTGCCTGAAACGGCAGAAAGTCTGTATTTACAAACGTCTCATATGAACGCTCGTCTCTGGCCATTCCTGTGTGGGTATCCTCATTGTTTCCATATCCGGGAAAATGTTTCAGCACACATCCCATCTGCTCTTCCCCCATCGTTTCCGTCACGATCCTCACATATTCCGAAGTCTGCTCTGCATCTTTTCCGAAACTTCTTTCATATATGAAATCCTCCGGATCTTCTGATACGTCGCAGACGGGAGCGAAGTTCACATTGATCCCCAACTCCTTAAGAAACCGGCTTTTTTCCCGTGTATCAGATTCAATCCGCTCCATTCCGCCTTCTTCATATAATTGCTGCGGTGACAGAAACGGAGACTCTCTGAGAAGAGGACTGCGGCTGACACGGTTCACCGTTCCCCCTTCTTCGTCTGCGGCAATCAGCAGGGGCGTCCGTGCCGCTGCCTGCAGGGCCCGGATCTCTTCTGACACCATGGCATCGTCTTTTCCTTCAAAATCTCTGGCGAACATGATATAGCCGGCCGGGAAATATGTTCCGGTCATTTCCTCCGCCCCGTCCTCCGGGTATCTCACAAGAAACATCTGTCCTGCTTTTTCTTCCAGAGACATTTCGTCCAGCAGGATCTGTGCTTTCTCCATTCCGGTATTCGGAGAATCCGTTTCAGGAAGCGTCTCTTCCGGCATCTCTGCAGCAATCCTTATTTTTTCTGTTTCTGAAATGTGTTCCGCCTCCTGGGTTTCCTGCCTCTTTGTTCCTTTCCCGGTTTCCATGTTCCCTGACGTCTCACGGTCCGGCCTGAGAACCGGTTCATATTCCCCCATAGCACCTCCCCGGTTCCAGAACATTATGGCTCCTGTCATGCACAGAAAAAGCAGGCCGGCAGTAGCCAGAAGAGGCAGCCGGTTTTCTGTTTTTTTTCTTTTCTTCATGGGTCATACCTCCCGTTGCATTCAAAATGTTTCCGCCGTTTCCGGTGCCCTGTCATGAATCCATGTTATCATGTTCCATGTTCTGATGCAAGAAGGCCCCCTTTCATTCGCCTGTTGCTTTCCGGCAGGATTGTGATAAAATGGCAGAAAAAGGACTGTCAGGAGGGATTTCCGGATGAACTACACGTTTCAGAATGCAGAAAAAACAGACGCAGATCAGGTCTTTGCCCTGATCGAAAGCAGAATCCGCTGGATGGACGAAACAGGAATTGAACAGTGGAACAAGGAAGATTACTGGACCATCTTTCCGAAAGAATATTACCTGAAGGCCATAGACGAAAAACGTCTGTTTATTCTGAAAGACGAAACCGGACGGACGGTCTGTACAGGAGTTCTGACCTTTGATGACTGGTGCTGGGAACCGGACGGCATTTCCGCCGCTTATCTCCACAATTTCGCAGGAGCCGGAGACGTGAAAGGAGCCGGCAGTATCTATCTGGAGCAGCTGGAATCCTATCTCCGCGCATCCGGCAGGAAAGTTCTCCGCCTCGACTGCTCTGAATCCAGTGAAAAACTCAACCGCTACTACGAAGAGCGCGGATACCGGGCAGCCGGTCATGTATCCATCGGAATCTATTACGGAATCAAGCGTCAGAAGTTTCTTCAGGAAGCTGCTTCCCCTTCAGGAAAGTGAATCTTCTTTCCGTCTGTTTCGCAGTTTCAGGGTCTTCCGGCTTCCCGCCTCGGGAACAGGAAAAAATGTTTTCCCGGCATGAGAAAGACGCCGGTCTCCTTTCGGAAGACCGGCGTCAGAATTTCTGATTCCCTTGTTCTGTCCTTTTCATCCGTCCGGCAGCAGGATGTCCTACTGGCTCCACCCGGCATACAGGGTCATGGACCCTGTTACTGTATCTGTTTCCATGTTCCAGGGGACTGTGGCTCCTTCATCCAGATACCAGCCGGAAAAGGTATATCCCTCCCGGGTGGGATCTTCCGGCGGTTCCACCAGATCTCCGTACATTCTTTCCTGGCTTTCCACCGCTGTTCCTCCCATGGAATTAAAATCCACCTGATAGCCGCCTCTGGAAATTCCAAAGGCCATGCAGGCCACAAGCAGAACACACAGTACAATGATAATTCTGTTCAGCGAGCTTACGGATATGTTTACCTTATCATAGAGCCCCCGCAGCTGACGGGGGCTCCTTTTCTCTTTTTCTTCAGCCATACTTACTTACGTACCAGATACTTGCGCATGTCGATGGCGCAGGCAATCAGAATAATAAGACCTTTGATGATATACAGCATGTTGGCATCCACAGACAGGAAGTTCAGGCCTGCGAAAATAATCTGCAGAAGAAGAACACCGACTACAATGCCGCTGATTCTACCGATACCGCCGACAAAGGATACACCGCCGATTACACATGCGGCAATGGCATCACACTCATAGTTGAGACCTGTGTTGGCGTTGGCGGAAGCGATACGTGCTCCATCCAGGAAACCTGTGATGGCATACATCATACCAGCCAGAACGAATACCATCATAATGGTGCGGGATACGTTTACACCGGATACGTTTGCTGCTTCCTCGTTGGAACCCACTGCAAACATGTTCTTTCCGAATGTGGTCTTGTTCCAGATAATCCACATGAGCACTGTAAGGATCAGGGAATACAGGACATATCTGGGAACGGCCGTATTGCCGATCTTGAACAGAGTTCCTGTTACCAGGGAACGGTATCCGTCAGAAAGTCCGCTCAGGGTCTGTCCGTTGTTGGTACCGTTCTTCAGATAAATAAGGATAAGTCCGTATACAATCAGCTGTGTGGACAGGGTCACGATGAAGGGATGCAGTTTGAATTTTGCAACACTGAATCCGTTGACCAGACCCACAAGGCCGCCTACTACCAGTACCATCAGGAATACCAGGAAGATCGGCGGAGCACTTGTCATCTCCGGGAATACCTTAAATGTCGTGGTTAACAGGGATGCGGAAATACAGGCCGTAAGACCAACCACGCGGCCTGCGGAAATATCGGTACCTGTCAGGACGATACATCCGCCGATTCCCAGTGCGATGGGAAGTTTTGCGGCAGTCAGGGAAATAATATTCACGATGGAAGACAATCCCAGGAACGCCGGAACCTTGATGGATATGTAGATCACCGCCAGCACAATAATGATATACATGGCATTATTGAGCAGCAGATCGCCGATTTTTTTTACTTTTTCTTTCTCAGCCACAGTCTTTACCTCCTAATCCTTATACGTATTTCGCAGCCAGAGTCATGATCTCTTCCTGCGAGGTTGTCTTGGCATCCACTTCTCCTGCCAGCCTTCCGCCGGACATGACCAGAATCCGGTCACATACACCCAAAAGCTCCGGCATCTCGGAGGATACCATGATGACTGTTTTTCCCTCTTTGGCGAGGTTCAGGATCAGCTGATAAATCTCATATTTTGCACCTACATCGATTCCTCGTGTGGGCTCGTCCAGAAGCAGAACCTCCGGCTCTGTCAGAAGCCATCTTGCAAGAATGACCTTCTGCTGGTTTCCGCCGGAAAGAGAACGGATCTGCGTTCTCTGGCTGGGGGTCTTGGTTCTCATGGACTTGATGCCCCATTCCGTGGCCTCGCTCATCTTCTTTTCGCTGAGCAGCGGTCCCACAAGATAACGGCGCAGACTGGAAATGGTGGTGTTCGCCTGGATATCGCGGATTCCGAAAATACCGGTGGCCCGGCGTTCCTCGGTCAGCATGGCGAACTTGTTTGCCAGGGCTTCCCTGGCGTTGCGGTTCATCACCCGTTTGCCGTGAAGATAGATCTCTCCGCTCTTGCGGGTGGCAATACCAAATATATTTTCGAGAAGCTCGGTACGTCCGGAGCCGTCCAGTCCGGCAACTCCCAGTACTTCGCCTTTCTTTGCAATGAAGGACACGTCCTTCAGCTGCGAATATTCTGCCGTCAGTCCCTTCACTTCCAGAAGGGGTTCTCCTACCACGTTGTCTTTTTCCGGATAACGGTTGGTCAGTTCACGTCCTACCATCAGCCGGATGATCTCGTTCATGGTCAGTTCTTTTGCGGGCCGGGTGGCAATCCACTGGCCGTCCCTCATGATTGTAACATCATCGGAAATCCGCAGAATCTCTTCCATTTTATGAGAAATATAGATGATTCCGCAGCCCCGATCCCGAAGCATGTTGATAATACGGAACAGATGCTCCACCTCTTCCTCTGTCAGAGAAGAAGTCGGCTCATCAAATACGATAATTTTTGAATTGTATGAAACTGCCTTTGCGATCTCCACCATCTGTCTCTGAGAAACAGGCATACGGCTCATCACCGTTCTGGGATCCACATGAACATCCAGTTCTTCGAATACCTTTTTTGTGGCCTCATACATTTTGGACTCGCTGGTCAGAGGACACCATTTGGAAACCCTCGGGAACCGGCCCAGCCACATATTGTCCATTACATTCCGCTTCAGCGCCTGGTTCAGCTCCTGGTGCACCATTGCCACACCGTTTTCCAGGGCCTCTTTGGAATTCTTGAAATTGATCTCTTTTCCCTCCAGGAAAATATGGCCGCCGTCCTTATTGTATACGCCGAAAAGGCACTTCATCAGCGTTGATTTTCCGGCTCCGTTTTCCCCCATCAGGGCGTGAACCGTGCCGGCTCTTACTGTCAGAGATACGTTGTCCAGCGCCTTCACGCCGGGAAACGTCTTATTGATTCCCTCCATCCTCAGAAGGACATCAGGCGCTGCTGTCTGCTTTTCCAAATCGACACCTCCTAATTCCGCACCCTATATATGCCGCAACCGCACCGAAGTGCGGCTGCGCAGAAATCTGTAAATTTTCTGTTCCGGACTGCATGTCCCGGGAGTTTTCCCGTTCCATGCCGGATCCGGAACTCATTGTTTTTATTCCTCGCCTGTATAGGTTGCGTAAGGAATGTTTACACGCCATGTTCCGACTACGTTCTCAGAATCAACATCTGTGAATGTTTCGGCACCTGTCATGTAGTTTTCTGTGATCTGTGCAATGGTACCTGCCATACCTTCTGCATCCTGTTTGATGGTTCCGGTCATGGTTCCCTTTGCAATTGCTTCTTTTGCAGCATCTGTAGCGTCAACACCGAATACCGGGATTACAGTTGCGCTGCCGTCTTCCAGGTTGTATCCTGCGTTCTGAAGAGCGGTAACAGCACCGATTGCCATCTCATCGTTGTTGGCAATAACCAGCTCAACCATGTTGCCGTTGGCTTCGCTGTACTGAGACAGAATTGTCTGCATGTAGTTGTTGGCTGCTGCTGCAGACCAAGCACCGTCCTGGTCTACCAGGTACATATTGGAGTTGCTGCTGTCGTAGAAGGAAAGTTCGGATTTGCCTGCCTCTGTCAGCACCTTGTTGGCATCTTCCACACCAAACTGGGTACGTGCGATGGCTTCCGCGTTGCCTTCCTGACCCTTGAACATAACGTAGGAGATCACTCCGTCGCCGTTCAGATCAACTGTGTCATAGTTTTCAACCAGGTATTCACCGATCATTTCGCCCTGCATATGGCCTGCCATTTCGTAGTCAGTTCCTACGAATACGCACTTGTCATAGCTGCTTACTACTTCTTCGCTTACGGAACGGTTGAAGAAGATTACCGGGATTCCGCTGGCGCTGGCCTGATCGATGATGTTCTTTGCAGCATCGTCAGAACCGCTGTCAACCAGGTTTACTACCAGAAGGGATGTTCCCTTTGCGATAGCTGTTGTAACCTGCTCGGTCTGTGTTGTCTGGCTGTTGTTGCTGTCATAGTCCTGGTATGCAATTCCTGCTTCGTCCAGAACTGCATCAAGAGCGCTTCTTACGCTGGAGATGTATGTATCGCCGTATGTGTAGTAGAATACGGAAATCTCTCCGTCGATTGCTGTTGCTTCTGCTGCTGCTTCTGTTGCCTCTGCAGTTGCCTCAGCTGCTGCAGTTGTCTCTGCTGCTTCTGTTGCTGCTGCAGTAGTAGCCTCTGTGCTGCTTCCGCAGGCTGCAAGAGACAGGACCATGCAGGATGCCATTGCCATGGCAGCTACTTTTCTTAATTTCATTTTGTAGTTCCTCCCTTTTCTTGAATATTCTGCTCCTTCGTCTTTTGGCATATTGCCTCATCGACGCTTTCATTATATCTTCCTTCACTGAGATTTTCCATAAGTTTTTCTTTATTTATTTATAAATTTTCTTCGATTTTTACAATTCTCTGGGGACATTGATAATATTTTCCGTCCTCCAGTTCCAGTTCTTCCGGAATTTCCTCCCCCATGCCCTGACTTACGGCAATGGAAAAAATTGCTTCCGCATACAGTTTCTTGTCGCTGGAAACCGTGCCCAGCATCTTCCCGTTCTCCACAGCCTCCAGTCCCGGGGTGGTCCCGTCAATGCCCACCACGCTGACATCCGTAAGTCCTACCCGCTCCAGGGCATCAATGGCTCCCAGTGCCATGTCATCGTTATTGCTGATGACAAGCTCAATCTGTACCGGATATTTTTCAAGCCACTGCTCCATCAGGGCAGACGCCTGGCTTCGTTCCCAGTTGGCAATTCCCCCTGTGATTTTTTCAATAGGCACATTTCCGTCTTTCAGGGCCTGTATGGACCATTCTGTGCGGATCAGCGAATCCTGATGGCTGCTTTCCCCTTCCAGCAGCACATAACTCACGACACCGTCCGCATTCTTGTCAAGGGAAGCCGGATTTTCCCGGTAACTGTCCACCAGGATTTTTCCCTGGAGCAGTGCTGACTCCCGCGGATCCGCTCCTACATAGTACAGGCGGTCCCACCGGTTCATATCCTCTTCCACCGGCTGGCGGTTGAAAAACACCACAGGGACATCCGCCTCCATGGCCTTGTCGATGATGGCAGAGGCCGCCGTCCGGTCCACCGTATTGATGCAGATGGCGTCACATCCCAGGGCAATGAACCGTTCCACCTGTTCATTCTGGGTATTCTGGCTGCCTTTTGCCTCCTCCACATCCAGAGTCACCTTGATTCCCATGGTCTGTTCGTACTCCTTGGCACAGCTTTCCAGCTGGCTCCGGATATTGTTGATAAATGTATCATCACCGCGGTACAGGCTGACACCGATGCGTACAGACGCCTTTTCCTCCGGCTCATTTCCGGCTCCGCATCCTGATATGGCAGCCGTCATAAACAGAAGTGCCAGAAGCACTCCGATTTTTTTCATTCCGATACCTCCCTATTCAATCGGATACAGCATTTTTTCATATTCCGGACTGCGCAGGTCTTCTTTCCTGATGCATCCGCTTCTGAGAATCTCTCCCGTTTCCGTTTTTTCTCCGTTGATCAGAGCCACCGCTTTCTTTACGCACTGGTATCCGGCAGTAAAATCATCCGTCACGCAGAGTCCCTGAATGGTTCCGCGCTCCAGTGCATTCAGAAGTTCCACGGAATTTCCTCTCCCGTACAGGCCCGAAATATTTCTGAAGGAAGCCGGATCATTGCCCCTATCCCGCACAATCTGCAGAAGACTTTCCGGATCCAGCCCCACCAGCACCGCGTCTTCCGCTTTTCCCGCCTTCCAGCTTCCGGCGGCCTCTTCCGCCCCGTCGCCATACTCCACAAACACATTCCGGCAGCCCGCAGCTTCCAGTGTTCCGCTTATGCCCTGACTGAACCTTTCGTCCGGGTCTCCTGCACCGGAGTCTCCCAGAAGGTAAACGGTCCCGTCGGTTCCGTGGTCTTCCAGGATCATTTCTCCCAGCTGCCGTCCCATGGCTTCAAAATCAAAATCCACCTGAACTGTTTTTCTGTTATCCGTCCGCGGCACGCCGGAATTCAGAAGCACCACCGGTACCTGGATTTTCTTCACCAGTTCCACCGCTTCATCCACCAGCGCCGGAGCCACCACCAGTGCCTCTGCGCCGTCTTCCTGTTCCCGCAGAATCAGGTCCGCCTGCTGCTGCCAGTCCCTGTCATCATAGAGAGTGATGAACGTCACATCCGCATTCATCTCTGCTGCGGCCTGATCCGCTCCTTTTCTGAAATTTACATAATTATCCCCTTTGGAATCCTCCACCACCACGGATATGGAATAGATCTCCACTTTCTTTTCCTTGATAATCAGGTCCGTGGAAGATAAAAGGAACAGCAGAACCACCAGCGCTCCGAAGCAGACCCATACGACCTTTTCTTTCCGTACCATCAGCCCACCTTTCCTTTCTCAAGAAGTTCCTTATAGGGAATCGCCGGAAGCAGAATCCGCACTGTGGTCCCCACATCCGGCACAGACTGGATGGAAAGGCCGTACTGGTCTCCGAAATACAGACGGACCCTTTCATTGACATTTTTGATTCCGATGCCGGACCCCCGGCCGGAAGACACATGATTTTCTTCCTGAAGCAGGCTCGCTGCCTGCTTATCAGTCATACCAAGGCCGTTGTCCCGGATGACCACCTTAAGATTATTGTCTTCCAGTATGGTCTCCACCAGAATCTCTCCGTCACCGTCCATAAACTCCATTCCATGATAGATGGCATTTTCCACCAGCGGCTGAAGCATCAGTTTCAGCGATGCCAGTTCAAGGGTTTCCGGCTGAGCCTCGATCCGGTATGTGAATTTGTTTTTGAACCGCATCTGCTGGATCATCAGATAATTTCTCACATGTTCCAGCTCATCCTTCATGGGAATGATGCTGCGTCCCTTGCTGAGACTGATGCGGAAAAAGCGTGCCAGGGCCGTAACCACCTTGACCGCCTCCTGTTTCTGCTCATTTTCAATCATCCACACAATAATATCCAGCGTATTATAGAGGAAATGCGGATTGATCTGGGACTGAAGCGTATCAAACTCGCTCTTTCTCTTGGATTCATGTTCTTTCACAATGTCATCCATCAGGACACGGATCCGTCTGGCCATCTCCCCGATGGACCGGCCAAGATGCTGAATCTCATAAGACCCTCCGGCATAAACCTCCGCATCCAGATTCCCGGACTCCAGCACACCCACGGATTTTTCCAGTTCTTTGATGGGATTGGTGATCCTGGACGAAATATAGGAGTTGATGATTCCCAGAAGAAAAATGAAAAAGCTGAAAATAAATGCCATGAACAGTCTTGTTTTCAGGCTGTTCAGCGAAAATCCTGTTTCCGATGAGACGCCCACAATCTTCCATCCTGTGTATCCCACGGATTTGACCGTCACATCACGCTTTTTTCCCTGATAGATTTCACGCTGATGTCCGTCCCGGTATTCCACCGCCTGCAGATTATTTTCTTCTTCCAGCCCCGCATCAATGAGCTGCATTCTCGGATGATAGATCAGGTCGCCGTTGCTGCCCGCAAGATACAGATAGCCGCCGTTTCCCAGGGAGACATTGTCCAGAAGCTGTTTCAGACTGCTGTAGCTGATGTCCAGCATCAGAACTCCCTGCCTTGTGGACGGTCCCTGTGTAATCTCCACCGCACGGGTCAGTGTGATGACCCAGCGGTACTGGCTGTCCGAACTGTCAAACACATGCTGGACATGAGGAAGCGAAAAATGCTGATTGTCCGTCCGTTCCAGGGCACTGGAAAACCATTCCTCTTCCGTTACATCCACTCCGTTTTTCAGTCTGGCGGCAGGTACCGCCTCAATCAGTTCACCGGTGTCGGAAAACAGGGCAATGTTGGTAATGGAATCCTTGTTGTTGTCATAAAGCAGCGTCATTTTCTCGTTGGCAGTGCCGTCAGAAAGATCGGCATTTTTGATGACACCGTAATACAGCGTATCCGACAGTTTCATAATGGTCCGCAGATATGAATCCACCGACTGGTTCACCTGACTGATCATGGTCTGATTTTCGTTCTGTATCACATCTTCCAGCTGATCTCTGAGCCTGCCGTACAGAGAGGCTGATACCAGAAGAATGGCCACAAGGGCGCTGACCGTAAAATAGATGAAAATCATATTCCGGATGCTGGTTGGCTTCCTCACCTGTTTTCCTCCCTTGTCCCCCGGAATCTGGTGGGGGATACTCCGAACCGTTTTTTAAATACATAGCTGAAGTAATTCTGCTCCTGGTATCCTACCTTCTGGGCAATGACATAGGTCTTGTCATCGGTCTGGCTCAGAAGCTCCATCGCATGATTCAGCCGTACTTCCGTCAGAAAGGCCACATAGGTCTGTCCTGTTTCTTTTTTGAACATGGTGGAAAAATATGCCGGACTCAGATGAAACCGGCGGCAGATCATCTCCACCGAAAGTTCCGGATTCTGGTAATGATCCTGAATGTATTCCTTGGCATCCAGGATCACCTGACGGGCTGTGTTGTCCCGCTCTCTGTTGACCGCCTCACTGATTCTGCAGGCAGCCTGGGTCACCCATTCCGTCAGTTCTTCTTTTCCGCATGCTCCCGACAGCATTTCCATGTACTTTTCTTCCGGTCCGAAAATATCCACAATGTTCAGGTCATGCTGCTGCATCTGACGGCTCAGGGCATTGATCAGGGAGAACTTGTATACCTGAATCTGCCACTGATGGACCCTTGCTTCATCCATCCGTTCCATGATTCCGCAGACTACTTTCTGTATCTTGTCCCGGCCTCCGAATTTAATGGCTGCCGCCAGTTCCAATTCATCCTTGCTGTCAAACTGGAGTTTTCCCCGGTTGACAGGTTCCATGTCATTGATATAGATCGTTTTGCCGTCGCCCACAATGGCCTTGTAGCCGAGAGCATCCACTGCCGACTGGCAGGCATACCCCATGTCATCCAGACGGACACAGCTGTGGCCGATGCCGATGGTCACCGTTACTCCCAGAATTTTTCTGGCTTCCTTGCATACATCTCCCAGCAGATCAATCAGTGCGGTCTGTGTATTATGTTCGTCAATGGCTGCAATCATGGTCAGGCCTGTGGAGGAACTGAACAGGGTAAAACGGAAATATTCCTTCAGATGGTCCTCCACAAACTTTCTGACCGATATGAGAATCAGTTCCTGGTGTCCAGCCAGCTCTCCTTCCGCCTGTCTGGCATCGATCACGGCAGCCACCCATTTCCTGGCCCCCTGAATATCCACCTGATACTCTCTGAGCTTATCGGGAATGGTTTCCTGATTGACATTTCCCCGGACCAGATCATTCAGGAACAGTTCCCGGAGAATGGGAAGGCTGCTCTGATAGCTTTCCCTGAGGGAACTCAGATTTCTGCGCTGCTCAATTTCTTCGTCCAGATTCACACGGACACGGTTCAGAATTTCCGTCAGTTCCTCCACATTCACCGGCTTCAGAATATATTCAGCCACATTCAGCTTGATGGCCTGCTGGGCATATTCAAAATCATCATAGCCTGAAAAAATCAGGATTTTCATGGAAGGATATTTCTGCCTGATCTTGGCACAGAGCGTCAGCCCGTCCATATACGGCATCCGGATATCCGTCATGACCACATCCGGCTCCAGCTGCTCGATCTTTTCCATGGCCTCCTCTCCGTTTTCCGCATCTCCGGCCACTTCAAACCCCAGCGACTGCCAGTCGATCTTCCGTATGATGCCTTTGCGCACTTCCTCCTCGTCATCCACCAGGATGATCCGATACAAACCGTCCATTCTGTTTCTCCCTTCCGCATGGTATCCGGGCAATGTTCCGGCACCTGCCCCGTCTGCTGCTTCTGTACAGCGGGCTCTGATGCCGGACCGGCGCTTTGTCAGCCTTTTCCCAGTACGGCATCGATCTGCTTCAGCTCATTCTCTGAAAGCTCTGCCTCTTTCAGCGCTGCCACATTATCTTCCAGCTGGGCTACGCTGCTGGCGCCCGTCAGTACGGACGTCACTTCTTTTCTCCGGAGCACCCAGAGCAGCGCCATCCGGGCCAGGGACTGCCCCCGTTCCGCGGCGATCCTGTTCAGTGCCCGCACTTTTTCCACTTTCTCTTCATCCAGATATCTCTGTTCCACCGTCGTTCCTTTTCTGGAGGCTCTGGAGCCTTCCGGAATGCCGTTCAGGTAGCGGTCCGTAAGTGCTCCCTGGGCCAGGGGGCTGTAGCAGATACACCCCACTCCTTCCCGGTCCAGAAATTCCAGAAGGCCGTCTTCCGTCCAGCGTTCAAACATGTTGTATCTGGGCTGATGAATCAGGCAGGGGGTTCCGTTCCGTTTCAGAATCCGCACAGCCTCTGCTGTCTCTTCTTCTCTGTAATTGGAAATTCCCACATAAAGAGCTTTTCCCTGGTGTACCAGATCAGACAGAGCCCCCATGGTTTCTTCCAGCGGCGTACCCGGATCCGGACGATGATGATAGAACACATCCACATAGTCCAGTCCCATTCTTTTCAGGCTGGAATCCAGGCTGGCCATCAGATACTTTCTGGATCCCCAGTTTCCATATGGTCCCGGCCAGAATTCATATCCCGCTTTGGTGGAAATAAACAGCTCATCTCTGTATTTTCCCAGATCGGATTTCAGAATTGCTCCGAAATTCTCCTCCGCCTTCCCGGCTGCCGGATATCCGTAATTATTGGCCAGATCAAAATGCGTAATTCCCAGGTCAAATGCCCGGCACAGAATCTCTCTCTGCTCTTCCAGGGGCTTCTCCAGGCCGAAATTCTGCCACAGTCCCAGAGAAACCCGCGGCAGAAACACCCCGCTTCTGCCGCAGCGTCTGTATTCCATCGTTCCGTACCTGTCTTCCGCTGCTGTGTACATGTCCGCATCCCCCTCTTCTTTTCAGCATGATCATGAACCTATTTTAATATGTTTCATCCCGATATTCAAGGAGTTTTGCCGGCAGCCCGCCGCTTCCCCCGGGAGCTGCCCTCATATGCAGGATATTTTCTTCCAGACAAAAAAGCCCTGCAGACAGGTCATGTCTGCAGGACTGGGGTCCACAGGGATCTCTCGGGATCCTCCATATTCTGTTTCAGATTCCGGCCGCAGCAGATGAGGTTTTATCCCATCCGGTTTCCTTACTGATAAATCAGATCAATCTTCCATTCTCCGTCCGTCTTTACCATCCAGAATCCGCTGGTGCCTCCCACTTCCACTTTCTGGTCTATTTCTTTCAGGTCTTCCGCATTCACCTCATTGACCTGTTTCACCAGTTCGTCCGTAAACACCTTATTTTCTCCAAGCGCCATCAGAGCTTCCGCTGACCGGATATCCCGGATATCTCCGCCTGTCAGATATACTTTCACAGGATAGGTGCACTGTTTTGAGAGTGTTTCCAGATCACGGTAATAGAAGGTTTTCTGATAGGCTTCCGCCGCATTTACCAGATCTCCCATATTGTTTTCAGTACCTTTGACCTGAATTTTTGTCACTTTCCAGCCGTCTCTTCCTTTCTTCAGAACAAATCCGTCCTTTTCTCCGGCTTTCAGGGTCCCGTCTTTTTCCACCGGAATCTTGGCAGTATTGACAGATCCCACCAGTTCCTGCATTGCTTTGGTAAAAATTTCCTGGCTCCCGATTTTCTTCAGTTCTTTCTGGCTTTTGATCTGTGCGGAGCTGCCATACTGGTCGATAAAGGTAAGCGGATACGAGCACAGGGAAGCAAGTCCGTCCAGATCTTTTTCATCAAATGCTTTCTGAACCTGTGCCGCCGCGGTTCTCATCCGGTCTTCTTCCTGCATTCTGACCTCGGCATTTCTGTTTTTGTTTTTATTTCTGATCCGGCTGCTCTTTCTTGCTTTTGAGCTCTGCTGGCTTTTGCTGCTGCGGTAGGTTTTCGCATATGCCGGTACAGCCGGAACGGAAACGGCGAAAACCAGTGCAAAAACCAATGCTGCAATTCCGTATTTTCTCATATTCTGTCTGTTCGTCCTTTGTTTTTTCATTCTGTCATCTTCCTTTCTTCTTTTGTCACAGCCGGAATGGATGATTTCCGGCTGTTATACATATTAGACGCTGGGACTGTGAAAAAGGTTTTGAAATCTTTTCAGATTCTGTGGAAACTCTGCATTGCCAGAAAGAACAGATCAAAAATCATCATCACCCAGAAACCGGAATTTTTCCAGATTTCTGACACAGAAGCCGTGTTTCCGCATATCTCCCCGCTGTCTGCCCTTTTCTCTCCGTTTCTTTTTTGTTTTCTTATACGGAGCAGATATCTGACGGCCCCAGCTGCGGAAACAGCCGCGCAGATCAGGAAAATAAGAAAATACAGCAGGTTTCCGTTCTCTCCCGCTTCCCCGGAGCCGAGCGGCAGCTGTGTAAAGGTATTATTGGCAGCATGAAGAATCACTCCGGCCCAGAAAGAATACCGGTATGCCGCATACCCGTAGATGATTCCGCCCAGGAAGGCTGAAAGTCCCTGATAAAAGTCATGGTGCATGATGCCGAAGAAAAATGCTGATACGACAATTGCCGGAAGCATTCCGTATTTTTTCAGACTGCCAAGCAGCACGCCTCTGAAGATCAGTTCTTCCAGCAAAGGAGCCAGAAGGCATATATACAGAAGAAGCGCAGCAGTGGCATCTCCTCCGGCAGCATTCTCTGTCTGTGCGGAGATCCCTAATAGGTTCATCAGTGCTTCTGACGGAACCTCCAGCTGGGCGGCCAGCAGATTCAGAGTCAGATCATACATAAAAAGAACCGCCAGAATCCTGACAGACACCTTCCGCCGCGCACCTGACGGTCCCTCTCCGCGCGGACGCCGTATCAGATAAATTCCTGCGGGAACCGATGAAAGAACACCCGCAATGATAAGAATCCATCCCTCATCCGCGACCCTTCCCTGCAGGAACTCTGCCAGAATAAGAAAAAGAATTCCGTACAGCAGCAGAACCAGAAACACCCTTCCCAGTTCATCCTGATTGCTCACCTTCTTCCTTTGCTTTTCATGCTGCGCTTCCGAAACTCTCATCATTGTCTTCATCTGTTTCATACCTCCTGTTTCCATAACAGAGGCGGCATCTGTCTCCGGTCTTCCGGACGCTCTGATGTTTCCTTCGTTCAGACGGCTGCAGGACCGTGACGTTTCTTCCTGCAGTACCTCCGGACTGTCTGACTGCCGCTTCTGCCTGTATTATTGCAGGAAGATCTTAAGTGTTTCTGAAACGAACCTTAAAAAATATGACGGATGTTCTTTTCTTCAGAATTTTTCTTCCGGACTCTTCTGCAGAATTCTCTGCCTGCGGCAGGCCTCTGCACCGGCACGTTCCTTTCCTCCGCAGCACGATGCAGACAGCACATTTTATGGTGCAGGAAGCGCCGTTTCCCGGATCATAAAAAAAGAGAGGAATCCGGAACTTCCGGATCTCTCCCTTTTTCTCCGCCGTTTCCGGCATTTCCCTGTTCTGTTTCCCGTTCTCTGCGCCGGAACATCCGGCATTATTTATTTCCAGGCAGCACTTTCGGTGTTTCGCTTTTTTCATTTTTTCTCCGGAATTCCCCGATATAAAACTGCCGCGCAGCCCGCACTGCCTCAGCTGCTTCTTCCTTGGTCTTTTTCATCTCATTCATCAGCCGGCATTCCCGCGCCGCAAGAGCATAATCCAGCAGTTCCTCAAACAGTTCTTCCGGCGTCCTGCAGAGCACGGCCTCGAAACTGTCGTAATACGGCATTTCGCAGAACAGCCGGACATATCCCCACTTTGTCTTAAGTATCTCAACACAGGAAGTCTCTGATAAATAATCATGAAAAATTTCCATTACCTGCCCATAGGATATCACCCTGTCTCCCCCTTCTTAAACTGCCATCCGGCCATATGCTGCCGGCTGACCGTCCTTTACCAGCGGAAAGTTCCTTTGTCTGTCCGGGCACTGTTTCCGCTGATATTGTAGTGATAAATGCGCATGGTTTCGCCCGTCTCTTTATTGACATAATCTGCTTCCTGGCTGGTTTTGCTGCGCCAGGTACACTCCCATGGTGTGCGTCTGTCATCATAGATCCGGTCGGGAAGCTGCTGTCTGCTTTCCTTCTGCCGCTCCTTAAGGGGCGCATCATCAGAAGGAGCGATGAAATACACATAGGCCAGAGCCAGGATCACAACGGCTGCTGCCAGACCAACCGCACCTCCTAACAGTTTCGCTCCGAACATGGGGAAAAATCTGCAGACAATCCAGATCACCGCATGGACTGCCTCCGCAATCAAAGTCCCCTGCTTTGAAAAATGTTTAACGGTGCATGCAATCGCCGTCCATATCATGCCGACCGCTGTCAGAAAAACAGCCATGGCCGTAAAATCATGGACACTTCCGATGATGATTCCAACCCAGGTCAGAAAATAGGGGATAATCAGTGAAACCATAACCTCTCCTCCTTGGTTTTTTATTTATTCTGCACATTATCCCTTCTCCTCTGCCCTGTCAACAAGGTGATCTTTAACCATTCTCTGCCTGTTCCAGAGACTTTCTCCATTTCTCACGGATCTTTTCAATCCATTGCCTCTGATAGGGAGCGTCTTCCTCCAGGCGGCTCACAATCTGTCCGTAAAGCCCGGCCGCCTTTTCAAACTGCCCTGCCGCCAGCCACACGTCCGCCAGCTGTTCTTCGCTGCTGGCCATTTCCTTGGACTGATCCTTCCGGTAAATGCGGGCTGTTTCCACCACCTGTACTGCCAGCTTCTCTGCCCCGGAGAATTCTCCCCGTGCGGTCATTGCCTTGATGAGAAAGCGGTCGAATTCATTCCGCTCATACTGATAATTTTTTCCCTCTTCAATCTCCCTGAGAATCCCCTCTCTCGCCTCATGCCCAAGTTCCAGAGCCTCGTCTGTTTTCCCTAAGTCAAACAGGATTCTGGCTTCTCCCAGCTGCCAGTGCCGGTAGCTGTTTTCCGGGTCATCCTCTTCATGCCAGATGTCGTTTTTCTCGCAGAAGTCCCAGTACTTCTTTTCATAAAAAAGAGCTCTTCTGATTAACTCCAGTGCCTTTTTCAGGTTCTCCTCTCCTCCCCGATAGCGGTAAATGCGGGAAATCTTGGAGCAGGCCGCACTGCGGTAATGGAAATAGCGGTCGTCGAAAGGCCGGCATTGGCTCATGCAGTCAAAACTTTTAAAATACCAGTTCTCTGACTCCTCAAAGTCCATGGCGTTATAGCAGGACGCCGCCATCTTGAGGTACGTTTCTCCGGTGATCTGGTGACAGACTCCATAATGGCGTTCTACCGATGCGGTCAGCTTCCTGCACTCTTTTTTGGCCTCTTCAAAATATCCCTGAACCCACAGCCAGGTCACCATAGAACCGAACTCTCTGGCAAGCCACGCCTCCGGTTCAGAAAATACCTGCAAAATGGCAAATACATAAGGCTCAATCTGCTGATTGTCCAGATATGTGCAGTTCCAGGAATTTCTGGCAATTTCGTAAAAGCCATGGATGATTCTGCGGCAGTTGGATTGTGTCGGCAAGAATATTTTTCTGGCTGCCTCGGCAATGATGGGATGAAGGGAAAGCATACGGTCATTTCCCCCCTCTATGCTTTCACTGCGGACCAGAAGGCAGCTCTCCAGATGTCTTAAGGCCCTTGTATCCGCTCCCGATACTCTGAAATACAGGTTTTCACGGATTCCCTGGACCGGCAGCAGGGCCAGCTCCCGCAGAATCTGTTTTTCCGGCTTTTTCAGGGGGAAACGGCAGAACAGATCCTCCGCAAGGGCTTCCGGAAGTTCCTGAAACTTCCTGACTGCTTTCATGCCCCGGAGCCGAAGCATCATCAGAAGGGTATGGCCGCCCACTTGTTTCCAGTATCTGGAAAACTCCTCCCATGTGTCTTTCTGCGGTTCCCGTCCCCAGTAGAGCCGGACAAAAGTTCTCCATTCCTCCGGTTTCAGTTCCTTCACGAAAATGCCGCTGCAGCCGCCCCATGATGCCGGATTTCTTCTGGTGGTGACCAGAATATGGCAGGGAAGGGCAAATACCCGCTTCATATATTGATCCTGCTCCATGTTGCAGTCATCCAGAATCAGAAGCAGCCGCTGTTTTTCCGCAATCTGCGCAAGAACCTTCAGCTTTTCCCGGACATATCTGCCTTTTCCTCCGTATTTATCCTGAGAATACCGGAAATTGGAAACAGGAAGACGCACATCGTCTCCGAAGACCATCTGAAAATCTCCGCTGCAGGACAGGAAAACCACCCCATCGTACTCCTTCCGGCTGCGAAAGGCATAGGCTCTGGCAATGGCCGTCTTTCCGATTCCCCCGATTCCATATAAAACCACAGGCCCTTTTCCCTTCTGAAAAATATCCCGGATCTGCTCCAGATACAGTTCCCTTCCGGCAAAGGGTTCCTCCTTCGGCTCCCAGAAGGTCTCCAGACAGTGCTCCCGTTTTTTCCGGTATTCCTCCTGCTGGATGGACAGACTCTCCAGGCATGCCCGCTCTTCCTTTTCATCCCGAAAACCCGGAGGCGTATCTCTGTAGGCCTTCCTGAGCTCGAACAGCCTTTTCCTCCACTCCAGCAGTTCCCGCTCCATATCCTTTTTCATTCCCATTCTGCTCCCTTTTTCGCTTCTTTCAGCCTCTTTTTATACAGCCACAGCCCTGTAAGTCCGGGAACCGCCCAGATAAAAAAAGTACTCAGGCAGACCGCCCCGTATCCCATAGCCGGAATCAGAATCCAGGCGGACACAAGCTTCACCGTCATTTCCAGAAATCCCAGCAGAATCAGGCTCAGATACCTTTCCATTCCCTGAAGTGCATTCCGGCAGATCATCAGAAATACCAGGAAGGGATAGGAAAACGGCACCACCAGCAGCCAGCTGGTTCCTGCCGCAAGAATCTGTGCGGAAGCCCCCTCTCCCGCCATAAGCCTGATCAGAACCGGGACCGCCGCAGGAGCTGCTCCGGCGTACAGAGCGCACCATACCATACTGTGAACCGTCATTCTCCGGTTGCAGTAAGCCGCCATTTTCCAGTCGCCCCGCCCCACATTCTGAGCCGACATGATATTCGCAGCAATGACATAGGCGCTGAGAGGCTGCGTAAACAGATTCATCAGAGAATTGGCATAGGTGTAGCCGGCAATGGTATCCACAGGGAACTGGTTGATCTGACGCTGAAGGATAAAAGCCCCCGCATTTGCAAGAAACGTCATCAGGACCTTGGCAATGCCGCTGGCTGCCAGCCCCCGCCATATAAAAGGATTTCCCCCTTTAAAAGGAAAGAGCAGAGGGATTCCCCACCGGCTCTTCAGAAAATAGACGGACAGAAGCAGCACGCTTCCTGCCTGGCTCAGCAAAACCGCCAGGGAAACCGCTTCCACTCCCATATGCAGATATCCCAGGAAAACAAGAGAAAGACCTGTCTGAACAACCACCGCTCCTATGGAGACCACCGCGGGAAAACGGCTTTCACCGCTGCCCTGGATGAGACATATGAGCAGATTCTGAAGTCCCTGAAAGCCTCCTCCCAGAAGGAGAAACCGTAAATATTCCCTGGAGATCCCCCGCATCTGCGGCGGGATGTTGGCCAGTTCCATAAACGGCCCCGGAAAAAGCGCCAGAAGAAAGCTGCCGGCAGCCATGATAACAGAAAGCAGAACCGCTCCCTGAACCATTTCCCGGAGCCGCTTTTCCTTCCCCATGCCTGCCGCCCGGTTAACGGAAACGGCGAATCCCGTAGTCATGGATATGAACAGAGCATCCAGAATCAGATCCCAGGCACTGCAGGCGCCGATGACAGCCACTGCCTCCTGATTCAAAAAACGGCCCGCAGCAGCGGCACCAATGGGAGTGTAAAGCTGCAGAAAAACACTGGACAGTATCAGCGGAAACAGGAAACCGGCCAGTTCCCGCTGCGAAAGTTTCTCCGTAAAATGGACCATTTGATCATCCCCCCCAAAGCGCCCCTATTCCCAGTCCCTCAAAGCTTTAAAATAAAACAGCCGCAGACTGGTATTCTTCCGTTTCTCCAGATATTCATCCAAAAACCTGCTGGACTGACGAAGCCAGTTCTGACACTGCGCCGGTTCCAGCCCGGCACAGCACTCCCTGTAAAGGCTGAGATAACCCAGAAGCAGCCGGTCAAGACAGCTTCCGTCCACCTGGGTGTGCTCTTCGTCCAGACCCAGATATCCCAGCTGCGTGAGCCATCGGCTGAGCCATTCTTCGTTTACAAAAGGATTGGCAAAAATCATCAGATGACGGATCATGGTTCTTCTGGGAATTTCTCCCAGAAGTTTCATCTGACGTCCGAACTCCGACATGTAATTAATACTGGAAATATGCCGCCCCACCCGGATGGAACGTTCTTCCTCCCGGGAATAAATATAGCTTTTGGCATCGGTGTAATACAGATGGCGAAGACTATGTACCAGCTCTGATCCGGCGTGATACAGCTGCCCCCTCATCGCCGGATGTACCTTGTCCAGATATTCCCCCGCCAGTTTCTGCAGAAGTGCCGTCCGTTCCTGATATATGCTGTCCTGCGTCACCGTCTCAAATACCCGGTCACACCGGTCACAGTATCCCTGGATCAGGAACCGTACTTCCTGTTCTGTCAGCTGCAGGGCTTTTCCAAACAGCACACACTGTTCTCTGCTGACAGGAAGATGTCTTCCGGTCCGCCAATAGCGGATTTTCAGTGTATCCGATTCTTTTCCCGGCTCAGCCGCATACATTTTCCTGAAAAGCAGCTCATCTGCTGCCCCTTTTCCCATCTGCCCGTTTTCTGCCCGGAACCGGTCGTACACCTGTTTCATCCACTGTCGTTCCGGCCGTTCTGTTTTCCCTGCATTCAGGCATTTTTCTGCCAGCTCCAGCAATGCCTGCTCCACACTTTTTTTCACCCCATACATTCCCCTTATCTCCATAAACTGTTCTGTTTATACCATATCATCTCACTTTTTCTCTGACAATCAGGTAATCTTTAACATTTTACTCTTTCTTCTGTCTTCCGCTGAATTTTCTTGACTTTATACAATTATTAGTTGTATAATTTATACTATTATTAATGTCATTTATGCGGCCTATCGCATGGAAAGGGAGTCACATTTTATGAAAAAATGGATTTCTACGATTCTGGCCTGCACACTGCTTCTTTCTCTGGCAGGCTGCAGCACAGAACGCAGCACCTCTGAACTGACTGAGGAAAGCTCTGCGGCAGAGCGCATTACCGAAGTCAGCGTACCTGAAAAAGTCATGGAATCCAGGACATCTGAATCCGGGGAGAGCAGTTCTGCCCCGCAGGAGGATATCTCTTCCGGCTCGTCCCTCAAGATCCTGACACGGGAATATATCCATCGCTCTGACCAGGATGGAGCAATCAGCTCCTACTACTCGCCCATTTACCAGGGGGGTCCTATGTATACCGGTTTTGAACGTTACACCCCTGACGGCACTTATCTGGAAACGGTGGAGGAACGTACCTATGAAGTGAATGAAAGTAATAGGACTCTCTCCTGGTCTCCTCTCAATCAGGCCAGTACCACAACCTGTGTTTATGACGAAAAAGGCCTGCTTTCCGAATACAAATGTATCCACTCAAACGGTGCCGGGCTTTTCTGGTATTCGCTGACTTATGATGATTCCGGACGTCTTCTGCAGAAAATCAACGTGAACGAGGATGGAAGCAAGAGCACTTCCGTGTGGAATTATACCTATGACGAGTCAGGAAATATCATCCGGAGAGATGACCCATACGGAGCATGGACGGAATATACATACGATGAAGACGGTTATCCTCTCACATCCGTCAGCTACGATAAAGACGGGGAACAGGAGGAAACCTGGTCCAGCTTTGAATATGTGGAAATCACCGGGGAAGAACTGCCTGGATTTATGGGTTCGGTAAAGCAGTGGGTTCTGGCGGATCTGGTATATTAATGCAGTAAAAAGTTCTTTCATCCAGAAAGGGGGTATGCCGCAAAAGCCGCGGTGTACCCCCTTTCTTCATGTATTACTGTATCTCCCAGCCGTTTCCTCCGCCGGAACGGGAAACCGTACCGTCGGGGCTGTACCGGTACCACCAGCTGGTCCCGTCTTTGCATCCGCCTTCCGCAGTCATGGTAACCACTACATTTTCCTTCATCTTATCATCATACTGCAGGTGGTAAAAGGTCCCGTTCTCATCTACGGCGTTGACAACAACGGTGCCTGTATGATTGCCTGCCCTGACTGCCACCAGATCCGTCCAGGCCTCCAGGTCTTCCTGCACATACTGAGCCAGGGTTCCGGTTGCTTTCAGGGTGCCCTCCGGAGTCAGACCCACGATCACGCCATCATCCATACTGATGTAGTTCAGCTTCCCCCAGCTTAAAATCTCATCCGCATATAAGCCGCAGGCCTTCACGGTGCCGTCTCCCTGAATTCCTGCTACGGTCAGCTCCCATTCCGGGTCCAGGGCATCACCGCCCACCCGGTATTTGGCAGCATCAATAAGCACCATATGATCCCAGTCCAGAAATTCCATGCCCAGATACTCGGTGGAAACTCCGTCGGAATTGTCCATATACACCTGTCCCTCTTCATTCAGGAGGAAAAAGTCCCGTTTTTCCGCTCCCAGGCCGGCAAAGGCTCCCTCGGCCAATACCATATCTTCCTGCGACAGATTGGAGAAAGAATAATTGCTTTCAAAATAATTGACCGTTTTATCTCCCACATCAAAATACGTTTCCGGCTTCATCTCCCGCAGCCGGACACTGACATCGGCGGGATCCTGCACCGTTACATAATAAATCGTGTCATCGGAAATACATACCGCTGACTGGTTCACATTGGTGGTGCTGTAGACCACATCTTTTATACCGCTTAAAATTTTCGTCTGATGGAAATACAGATCTCCGCCTTCCGTCAGGGCCAGCAGCTCCGTCTGGCTGGAGGAATCAGCAATTTTCTTCACATCCGGCAAAGCCGCATAGTCCCCTGCAAAATTGTCAAAAGTTTCCCCTCTGGTGACCACGGAACCATCCGGAAGCAGGAAATATTCTCCTGTTGTCAGAGAATCCGCAGCGTCCAGGGCTGCCTGAACCCCTTCAGACACTCCAGGGCTTTCTCCGCCGGAAGCAGACTCCTCCTTTTCTTCTTCTCTTTCCTCGGACGCTTTCTTCTCTCCGGAAGCAATTTCCTGCCCTTCGGCTTCCTTTTTTCCTTCGGACGCTGCATCTGATCCGCCGCAGCCATTTAACATCACAGTCAGGGCCAGCGCACCGGCCAATATAAGTCCCGCTTTCTTTTTCATCGAACCCTTCCTTTTCTTTTTAAAAATCTGTTCTACCGCTGACCTCCATCATATCTCCGGCAGTTCTGTCAGCATAACCGCGTGCATATCGTCGTCATACTCCCCTTCCAGCTGAGCAGCTTTTTCATCCGTGTAAGGATTTTCCAGGTTCCATCCATAGGATAAAAGCCGGGCATCTCCCAGCAGCTTCCGATCCGCTGTAATTGCAGCTTCCTCTGCGGCAGCCATCACATTGGTCCAGACCCCATATGTTTCTTCGCAGAGTTCCTTCGCATACTCTCCGGCATCTGCTTCCAGGGCATAGACAAAGCTTCCGTCGGATTTCAGCCCTGCCACATACTCGTCTCCCCGGATCACCTGCACAATATCCGTCCAGGAGAGAATTTCCTCTGGATAGGCGGGTGTTCCCACCATGGCCTGAGCCACCAGGCTTCCGTCCTTTTTTAAACCGATAATCTCCGAGTATTCATCCTGTTCTCCGTTCAGATAAATCATGGCAATGTCTGTCCAGCCTTCCATCTCCGTTATCTCGCCCCCGTCCATGTAGGCAGCCGTTCCGTCCTGGCGCACCACCGCCATCTCATCCCAGAAGGTATCTACATATTTTACATTTGTAAGGCCCTCTGCTGTGTATACCTCACTGTCCGTGCTTCGGGCAGAGCAGTAAACCACATTTCCCTCCGCTGTCACTGCGGCCACGTTCTGGGTGTATCCGGCACCCGTGACAAAAAAACAGTCAAAATACTGAATATTGCAGTTGTCAAAAATCTGCTTCCCGCCGTACCACAGCCTTCCCTCAGCGTCCAGAATCAGTTCCGTATCCCCGTAATCCTCCGTCTGGATCTGGCGGATCTGACTCCCTGCAGTTCCTTCCGAAACAAGCCCGGCATACCGGCTGAAGCTTCTGGTATCGTTCACCGCATTGGGTGCAGCGTACAGAGCCGTTCCCTCCGCATACATCGTATAAAAGCCCTTTCCTGAAAAATGTTTCTGGTTCTCAATGGCTTCCTCGATGGTCCAGTCCGCCTTTGCCGTTTCTCCGGCCTCTCCTACTTTTTCCTCTTCTTCTGCTGTTTCTTCCCCGGCGCTCTCTCCGGATCCGTTCTCCTGGTTTACTGTCTCCTGCCCCAGGCCTGCACTCTTTTCAGCATCTCCCCCGCCTGAACAGGCTCCAAGAGACATCGACGCGGCCAATGCCATCATCAGTACAAGATTCCGTTTTTTCATGTTCTTTTCCTCCTGCTTAATTACTTTATCTGCAGCAGCCCGGGGACACCCTGAGCCACTGTTTTTTATTAATATTTATAAATCTCCGTGGCCTGTGTCTCTCCGATCTTCATCACGTAAAAAGCTGACTGCTCTCTGTCATAACCAGCTCGCCATCCCATGTCCCGGTTCCGGTTTCTGGCGCTCCACTCCACGGTAAAAAACACATTATTTCCGACCACATCCAGGCTGGAAATCAGGGCAATCCGATCCTCAGAACCGGTGGGGGCATCCATGAAATCAAAGCCCGCTTCTTTCGGAACAAGTGTCTGATAAGTCAGAAGCTCCGGATTATAGCGCAGAATCTCTCCGCCCACACAGATATAAGATCCGGGCCTGGAAAGATAAAATCCGTCCGGTACTTTTTCATCTGAGTTCCCATCTCCCTCTGCTCCCAGAGTTTTCACATGGAACTTCTTATAGGGGGAATCGTCCCAGAACCCGATATAGGAGCCGATGGCGTCATCCTTCCCCACATAGCAGATACTGGTTCCATCATCCCCCTCGCTTATCAGGAACTCCTCTGCTCCCAGCTCTCCGTCGGGTACACAGACCCGGGTCTCGGTTCCGTCAGCATCCACACAATTGATTCCCCCGCCCTGGAAGAATCCTCCGGTTCCGGCATAGGTTCCATAGGAATAGTAAATCTGGTCCCCGGATTTCATCATTTCCAGGATACTGATTCCGGCAGTTTCCCACGGTTCAGAGGCGGCAACCTGACTCAGCTTTACCGCCCCGCTTCCGTCCATGGCGGCCTTCCACAAGGCAGCAGCGGGAGTCCCCTGTATGTCCGAGGTACCGTAGTAGCAGTACCCGTCCTCTGCGCCCAGAAAATACTGGCCTTCCGGGGCAATGGAGGTCATGGAATGATCCCTGGCGGAAAGCAGGTATACGCCTCCGCCGGAAGCATAACTTCTGGCTCCTGCCAGGGTCCCGGCTTTCTCATCTGCAGCCCAGGGTTCAAAATCTCCATGTTCCTCCCGGTCTTTTCCTTCCAGATTCACGGAGTACAGGTTTATCCCGTCCGCTGTCAGATAAATCCGGTCCCCCACTATAAAAATGGGGCCGTTTCCCGCAGCGGATAACAGGATCTCCTCGGTGCCGTCATCATGACGGCAGACCAGCTGATTTTCAGCCGTCTGCACATAAGGATAGTAGGCAAACAGCCCGTCTGCAGCCAGACTCTGGCTGCTGTATTTCCAGTAGTAGTAATTTCCCCGGTATCCTACTACATTGCCGCCGTTATTCTCTGCGCCGGTATAACCAAGGATAATGTCCGCTGCTTCCAGAATTTTGCTTCCGTCGTTCATCACCGCTGTCACAAATCCGCTGGTTCCGTCTTTTTCCGCCCGGATTCCGTAGGTGCCGTAGGGAACCGCCTCTGCAGAAAACACGCCGCCTTCATCTGTCTCTCCTGACCAAACCTCCGTAAATCCGTGGTTCAGCCACTGGTAAAGAGTAACCTCCGCGCCTCCGATTTCTTCCAGATTCCGGTCCAGAACTTGTCCCTCCACGGTTCCATGGCCGATCAGGACCCGGGCTCCCCCGTCTCCCAGAAAACTGTACCGGAGCGGGCACTCTCTCAGGGCGTCACGGTATTCCTCATACTCCTCTTTTTCCGGGTAAATGGAAGTTCTGACCATCTTATCCACCGACGCCAGTACATTTCCCGAAACGTGAATCAGCTGTCCGAAAGAATATTCGCTGGCAGGCCGTCCCATAATCTCCGCCATCTGCTCCAGAAATGCCGCCGCAACGCCCACATCCAGAGCTTCCCGGCATCCGACAAAAGCGGTAGCCCCGTGACGGTGCAGCATCTTCACCATCTGGTCATCCGAACGGGCATAGCACACTGCAAAGTACAGGATGGTATTATCAAATACCCGGTCTCCCAGGGCTCCTTCCAGGTAATTGCTGGCCATTTTCAGGACGTAGGAAGCTTTGTTCTCCGGTGTGATGGTCACATCCAGAATCCATCGCAGCGTGGCGGTATTGTCCAGCAGTCCCCATACATTCTTGATATTGCCGCTTGTATAAGAGGAAGCAGAATACTGCCTGGACGTATATTCCAGCAGCTCTGTCAGATCATCCACTTCATCTTTTGTCCTCTCTCCCATATTCATCAGGAGCATGGAACCTCCTCCGTCCCGTTCAATCAGGCTTCCATGGGTATTGATCACCGTCATCCCGTAATTGACAAAATCTCCGTTTGCCAGTTTCTGGATGGCATGTTCCGCCTCCAGCCATTCCAGCTCCCCGCCTGTCCGGTCAAGCAGTTTTTCCTCGCTGCTCCGGAACACATCACTGCAGTAATTGATCACATAATCATCCGGAATGGGACTGATGTGCAGAGTATCCGTGTTGGTCCTGGGAATTACACTGGAAACAAACAGGCCATTTAAAGATTCACCTGCCTGATCTGCTTCAAAGGCCTCATCAGCACTTACGTAGCCAAATGTATTTGGTGTCACCCGGCTTAAACCGTAGCTTCCGATCAGGCTGTCCACAGTGGCATACAGCAGTCCTTCTCCCGCCGGCCTGACTGCTGCAATCCGTTCATCCGCCTCCAGCCAGCCCGAGATCTCCTCTAAGGCTTCTTCAGAAAGCGGGTCCTCAAACTTCTTTTTTTCTGCATAGTCTCCCAGATCCGTGCTGACCGAAAAAAGCCGTTCTGACATCTCCTCCGTGATTTCCGGAACGATAAAAAAGGAAACCGGGGCGCTTTTTACTTCTTCCGCTGCAGCAGTCAGATACCCGCAGCGCGGCTCCTGCGATTGGAAACCTACTGTTGTTACCAGCTGTCCGCTGCCGTCATTTTCCAGAACAGCCACTTCATTTCCTTCCTCGTCGGTAATGGTCACCGGGCCTGTCACCGATTCCCCGCAAAGAACTGTCAGTTTCATGGAGCCCTGTTCTCCCACCTGAAACTCGTTCCGGTCCGCAAAGAGAATCAGTTCCTCCTGCCGGTATACATCCTCCTCATTCCAGACCACCATGGAATCCTCCAGATGTTCCGGAAACAGCATATTTCTCAGTTGTTCCCCAGTGAACCATCCGGTAACTGCCAGAATGACCAGCATCATCAGAATAAGTCCTGTTGTTCTGTGTTTTTTTTGCTTTACTTTCTTTTCTGCACTCAAGTCCACCCCTCTTTTCCCTTCTGAATTTTCCTTTTTTATCATTGTCTCGTCTTAAATGCGCATTATTAATACGAATAATTATAGCTCTAGTAACAGGAATCAGTCAACCTTATTCCCACTGAATTCATTACTATTTTTTGCAGATCCCTGTTTTTCCATTTGGGAAAGGAAATAATGAAAGACACGAAAAGCAATTGAAATGGATACAGATTAATAAATATAAGAACTTATAGAAAAAATGAAAAAAAGCAAAAAAACCGGGAAACCCTTTTCAAAGGATTTCCCGGATCTTTTACAGCTTACAGCTGAGTATGATATTTTGCATTCTGCAGGAATTATTTTCCCATCTGTTTTGCAACTTCCTCAGCGAAGTTCTCTTCCTTCTTTTCAAGGCCTTCACCGGTCTCGAAACGAACGAACTTCTTGATGGTGATCTTTGCACCGTTCTTCTTGGCAACTTCAGCCACATACTGAGCAACGGACTGTTTTCCATCTTCTGCCTTTACATATACCTGATCCAGCAGGCAGATTTCCTTCAGTTCCTTCTTGATACGGCCCATTACCATGCCGCTGATGATCTTGTCATTGGCATCCGGCTTCTCATTCTTGGCAGCTGCAGTAAGAATTTCTTTTTCTCTTTCAATGTAGTCAGCGTCTACTTCACTCTCATTTGTGTAGAGAGGTTTCAGAGCTGCTGCCTGCATTGCCACATTCTTTGCCATTTCTTTTACATCGTCATTGACAACGTCTGTCTCCACATCCACAAGAACACCGATCTTGCCGCCTGCATGGATATAGGAAGCAACAAATCCGTTTGCCTCTTCCAGCTGTGCAAATCTTCTGATGTGCATGTTCTCGCCGATGATGGAAATCTGGGAAGAAAGTGCCTCTGCCACAGTCATGGACGGATCCTTTTCCCACTTTTCAGCCAGGAACGCATCAATGTCAGCTGCAGTTGTATTAAGAGCCTGAGCTGCCACGTCTGCCACATAGCTGCGGAATTTCTCATTCTTGGCAACAAAGTCTGTCTCCGCATTTACTTCCACTGCAACGGCTTTCTTTCCGTCAGCGGAAACAACGGTATCAACGATACCTTCTGCTGCAATACGGCCTGCCTTCTTTGCTGCTCCGGCCAGTCCCTTTTCACGTAAAAAGTCAACGGCCTTATCCATATCGCCTTCTGTTGCTGCAAGAGCCTTCTTGCAGTCCATCATTCCGGCGCCTGTCATTTCTCTTAATTCTTTTACCATTGCTGCTGTTACTGCTGCCATGTTATCTTCCTCCGATATATAAATATCCCGCCGTCATTCCGACGGCTCCGGTATGCCGAACCTTAAGCCTCTGCAGCCTCTTCCTCAGCAACCTCTTCTACAGCTTCTGCTTCACCCTGATTTGCTTCCACAACTGCGTCTGCCATCTTGGAAACGATCAGTTTTACGGCTCTGATGGCGTCATCATTGCCCGGGATCACATAGTCAAGTTCTTCCGGATCACAGTTGGTATCTGCAATACCGATCAGAGTGATTCCCAGAGTATGAGCTTCCTGTACGCAGATTCTTTCCTTCTTCGGATCTACTACGAAAATAGCATCCGGAAGTTTCTTCATTTCCTTGATTCCGCCCAGGTTCTTCTCCAGTTTCTCCCACTCTTTCTTCAGTGCGATAACTTCTTTCTTCGGAAGCACATCAAAAGTTCCGTCTTCAGCCATCTTCTCAATTGCTTTCAGTCTGGCAATTCTGGACTGGATGGTCTTGAAGTTGGTGAGCATGCCGCCCAGCCATCTTTCATTTACATAGTACATTCCGCAGCGCTCAGCCTCAGTCTTGATTGCATCCTGAGCCTGTTTTTTGGTTCCCACAAACAGAACAGTACCGCCGTCCTTGGCAATATCAGAAATCGCCTTGTATGCCTCGTCAACTTTGCCTACAGATTTCTGAAGGTCGATGATGTAGATACCGTTTCTCTCTGTGTAGATGTACGGAGCCATTTTGGGGTTCCATCTTCTTGTCTGGTGACCGAAATGTACGCCGGCTTCCAGAAGCT
>OGGQ01001326.1_pt1 | contig 32579 bp, 38 predicted proteins | sample 1571191 | NCBI WGS metagenome assembly OGGQ01 (sample SAMEA2582061, study PRJEB24529) | metagenome | biome: Human gut stool | place: China | collected 2011
TCCCTACACGACGCTCTTCCGATCTCGCCATAATAGCGCTTACCGGGGTAGCCCTCGGCATATTTGTTGGTCAGGCAGGTGCCCATGGCTAACATTACGGCCTCGCTGACCAGATTCTCCGAGGCAATGAGTTCAATGTTGCGGCATTCCCGGGTAAACTCTTCCCGGATAGAGGCACCAACCTCGGGGTCATACTGAGAAAGGAAATCCATGGATTGCTGGAGCATTGAAATGCCCTCCTTGGTAAAGAGAATATGCGCTTCATTATACCTGAAATTTCGACATTTTACAAGACGCGCCGCGCTGGAAACTTGCATAGAAATTTGCGCAAATCAAGAGGCGTTCTTATCCCAGCCGGGCGGGAATTCCATCCTCCCACAACCCACGCTCTGTTAAAACCCAAGGCACAGGACAGTCATGAGGCTCCAAAGGGATATCCTCCCGGATCAGCTTCTCCCGGCATACCAATACAGCGCCGCCGCGGTAGCGGGCGAGAAAGCGATCGTAAAAACCGCCGCCTTGTCCCAGGCGATGCCCACCGTGGCTGCAGCTCAGACACGGCAGCACCGCGAAATCCACTGCATCTGCGTCCACCAGGGGTGCGTCGGCGGAAGGCTCTAGGATGCCATAGGCCCCAGGAACCAGCTGATCCAATGTGGTGATCTGCCGCAGCTCCATCAGGCCGTCTCCCACACACAGGGGGACGCACAGCCGTTTTCTGTTGGAGAGGGCGTCTTTCAAGATGGCAGTAGTGTCGATCTCCCGATCCGTGCCTACAAAGCAAAATACCGTCACCGCAGCCTGGTATTCCGGCATAGCTAACAGGTGTCTTGCAATGCCGGCGCTGCTTTGCGCCTTATAGGCAGCGGGCAGCTCCCGCTCCAGCGCGCGGATCATGCGTCGCATCTGCTTTTTTTCCTCAGATTTTGTCATGGAAAAGGGTCCTCCTCTTTTTCCGGCTGCGCAGCGCCAAAGACAATAGCGCCGCCGCCATATTTTTTTCGGATGTGTTCCATAGCACCCTCCAGTTTCTCCTGCTTTTCCCGTTTCGGGGCAGCAGCGAAGAGATCTGTCTGTTCATAGGCCTCTCCCTCGGGAATCAGGTGGAGAGCAGTGACGGTGATTGCCCGAATAGGGGCGGGGGGACTCCAGAGCTGATCCACCAGTTCCATGGCAGTTCCGGTCAAATCCCGGATAAGATGGGTGGGAGAGGACAGCTGACATTGGCGGGAGCGGTCATGAAACTGGGGGTCTCGGACAGTCACCTGCAGTCCGCCGGCATACAACCCATGGTGCCGCAGGCGTGTGGCCACGGAATCAGCCAGCACGGCAATGCCTGCCTGCACCTGAATCCGTGTCGTCAGATTTTGAGAAAATGTGGTGCCGTTGCCGACAGACTTGGCCGGCTCGGCATCGAAGCGGGAGCGAACGGGAGAGCGGTCCAGGCCATTGGCGTAGGCATGGAGCTGCAGGCCCATTTTGCCAAGAAGCGTCTCCAGCGTATCCGGGCGGCAGGCAGCCAGCTGGCCGATGGTCTCCACGCCATACGGTTTGAGAAGCTTTTTGGCGGCGCCGCCCACGTACAAAAGGTCTCCCACCGGCAGCGGCCATACGAGCTGCTGCCAATTTTCACGGGAGATCACAGTGGTGGCGTCAGGCTTGCGGTAATCGCTTCCAAGTTTGGCAAAGACCTTGTTGAAGCTAATGCCTACGGAGAGTGTCAGCCCCAGTTCCCGCCGGACACGTGCACGCAGGGAGTCCGCAAAAGCTTTGGCATCTCCGCCAAAGAGGTGCAGGGTATGGGTCATATCCAGCCAGCTTTCGTCAATGCCAAAGGGCTCCACTAAATCGGTATACTCATCATAGATGGCGTTGACCTTTTGAGAGTATTCCCGATACAGTCCATGGTGGGGTGGCAGCAGGACAAGGTCGGGACACTTCTTTTTTGCCTGCCAGATGGTTTCGGCCGTCTGCACGCCAAACCGCTTTGCTGGCTCGTTTTTAGCCAGGATAATCCCATGGCGGGAGGAGGGATCGCCGGAGACGGCCATAGGGACATCCCGCAGGTCCGGATGGGAGAGCAGCTCTACAGAGGCATAAAAGCCGTTCAAATCACAGTGTAGAATGACCGGGTCCAGAGAACCACCTCCCTTTTGTATATGTATATCAGTGTACCACACTCCGTCCAGCTTGAAAAGAGTCGGAAAACAAAGGCATCTTTCAGCGCACATCAGATCCATAACCCTACTTGAAAAGGCCCTGGCGATGTGGCATGATAGAAGGGCACCGTCAGCATATAGGAGGCAAGGGAGCCCATAATAGAAATTAAGCAAATCCAAAGACGGGATTATCAGAAGGCACAGAGCTTTGCTGTGGAAGGCATGCACCTGAATTGGTATTTGGATCAGACGTGGGCGCTTGCCCTTTACAGCAAATATGTTTGGTACATGGAGCTGAACCGCGCAACAAGAGCTTATAGTGCGTATGTAGATGGGGAGTTTGCCGGTGTGCTGCTTGCGGATATGAAGGGAGAGACGAAGCGGTACCGCAGTATCTGGCGCTCCATTTTGGTGAAGAGCTTTGAGATCCTACAGTGGATTGCTGCGGGAAATGGCGTTGGTGCGTATGATCATGCCAACCGGGAGATGCTTTCCGCCTTTTGCAAAAACCATCATCCGGATGGAGAGATTGTTTTTTTAGCCGCTGATCCTGCATGTAAGATGAAGGGTATGGGGAGTGCGCTGCTGTCGGCACTGGAAGCGGAGGTGCATGGCAAACAGATTTATCTTTACACAGACAACGCCTGCACATATCAATTCTATGAGCGAAGAGGCTTTGAAAAATCAGAAGAACGAGAGATTCTCATAGATCTGGGCCATAAAAAGATTCCGCTGACCTGCTTCCTCTACAGCAAAACCGTCTGACAGCATTTTGTATTGCATAGCAGGCCGCTGATTGGTTCGTGCTGCTTAACTTCCAAAGGAATGCCGGCTGAAAGCCGTTCATCAAAGAAGCGGGGACGCAACGCGTCCCCGCTTCTTTGATAAGTTTAAAGAATGCCCATCAGCACCAGGGCCAGAGTCACAAAAGTAGCCAGAAGAGCCAGAGAAAATAGAACAAAGCCCGCATTCACCTTGCTTCCGCCCTGCGGAATTGTCTGGGACTCCGGTACTAAATGTGCCTTCCGCAGAGCGGTGACAACAGGTTTATAGAGGACTAGGATCAAAGCCATGTTCAATCCGCCCTTGACCAGATTAAAGGGGAGGAAGATGGGGACCAGCATATCGGCGATATCCGAGCGGGAGAAGCCAGTCATGTACAACGGCGTAATCAAATAATTCCACAGCACCATCACGGCGGTGAGGACGACCACGGCCAAGCTCAGACCGACGACGGCGCCCCGCTTGGTATGCATTTTCTTGTACACAAAGGAAGCAGTGCAGCAGAAGGAGACGGTGGCCAGCACATTCATGATGCAGCCGATCGGACCGGTATCACTGACGGTAAACATTTCTACCACAGCCACCACGATGGAGATGATGGCGGCGGCCAGAGGCCCGAACACAAAGCCGCCAATACAGATGACGGTATCCTTGACATCCAGCTGCAGAAAACCGGAGACCTGGGGCAGCAGCTTGCTGAGGTACATCATCACATAGGCGATGGCTGTCAGCATGGCCAAAGAGGTGAGAGTCTTGACCTGGGTGCGCTGACGGACGGAGGGGATGGCATTGGTGTTGGGTTCAGACATAAAAATACACTCCTTTTGTTATTTGAAAACACCCTGGATGCTTTGGCTTCTCCAAGGTGAACAAACAACAAAGGAGCGCGTATCAAAACGCGCGGCTTTGCCGCAATCATCTTCTTCCATCCAGACTATACTGTTGGTCCCGGAGTTTCACCAGGTCAGCGGCTGATAACCCATCAGCCGGTCGCGGACTTTACCGCCAGTGGGGACTTGCACCCCGCCCTGAAGACAAAGATTCAGTTGTTTTCTGGTTGTAGTATACGACGGCCAAACATAAAATGCAAGCCCGAATTTTAGAAATTTTCTTTACAAATACGAACGGATGTTCTATACTGTCAAGGGGAAGGAGGGATGACGGATGCCGGCTAGGCAGGAGTCCTGCTGTTTTACCGGGCACCGCCCCGGCAAGCTGCCCTGGGGCTGCCACGAGCAAGATCCCAGGTGCCTACATTTAAAAAAGCGTATTGCCGATGCGGTGGAGACCGCTTACGAGCAAGGGTTCCGGCATTTCCTCTGCGGCATGGCACAGGGCTGTGACCTCTATTTTTGCGAGTGCGTACTGGAGCTGCGGGAGCGGCTTCCAGGCGTCACAGTGGAAGCGGCCATCCCATGTCCCACCCAGGCGAACGCCTGGCCTCCGGATCAGCGGGCGCGCTACCAGGCTTTGGTGGCGCGGTGTGACTATGAAACGCTGGTGTCTGCCAGATATACGCCGTCCTGCATGCAGCGCAGGGACCGGTATATGGTGGACCACGCCTCCCTGCTCATCGCCGCCTTTGACGGTTCTGCCGGCGGAACCCGGTATACAGTGGAGTACGCTATGCGGCAAAAAATCAGCATTGTGGATCTTCCAATCTTGTAAAAAGCCGCAGAGCATGATACACTAGCGTCTGGCAAAGACAGACAGGAGGACCATACTGTGAAAAAAATACTGCCCCTGTTGCTGGGACTGACGCTGCTCTCCGGCTGTGCCCAGCCAATGCAGGAACCGGAGAGAGCAAAATTGCAAATTGTGACCACCGTATTTCCAGCCTATGATTTTGCCAGGGCTGTAGCTGGGGACTTGGCGGATGTGACGCTGCTGCTTCCGCCGGGGATGGAGAGCCACTCCTATGAGCCAACACCCGCGGACATTCTGGCGGTGCAGGAGTGCGATCTGTTCATCTGCCTTGGCGGTGAGAGTGACGCCTGGGTGGATACGATTCTCTCCGCTGTGGAGCCGCAGGGGGAGACACTGCGGATGACCCAGTGCGTGGAGCTTCTGGAAGAGACAACCGTGGAGGGGATGCAGGAGACTCCAGGCCACGACCATGAGGGCCATGATCACAGTGATGGTTATGGCCTGGGAGAGGTGATGGAGATGGATGAGCATGTCTGGACCTCACCCCGTAATGCCAGCTCCATTACCATGGCCATTTCGGATGTGCTGGTGGAGCTGGATGCAGCTAACGCCGAGACCTATCAGGAGAACGCAGGAAGCTACGCCGGGGAGCTGGAGGCGCTGGATTTGGAATTCCAGGAGCTTTTTGCAAGCATTGACCAGCCGGTGCTGGTTTTTGGAGACCGCTTCCCCTTACGGTACTTTGTAGAGCGGTACGGCGTGGAGTATTATGCGGCTTTCCCGGGTTGCTCCACGCAGACTGAGCCCTCGGCGGCCACCATCGCCTTTTTAACGGAGAAGGTGGAGTCAGAGCAGATCGGGACGGTATGGTATATTGAGTTTTCCAATCACCTGGTGGCGGACAGTATTGCTGAAGCCACCGGAGCCGGGACTTCCCTCTTCCATACCTGCCATAACGTCACCCAGGCGGAAATGGATGGCGGCGCCACCTACCTCACCCTGATGGAGGGCAACCTGGAACGCCTGCGGACAGCGTTCACCGAAAGGTGAGTTTTTACAACCAGCAAAAGCTGGCTTTTGGCCGAAAAAGGAACAACGGCCCCACGCGGCAGCGCCGCGTGGGGCCTTCATGTACATCTGAGGGTTATAGCTTTTGCCGGAGTCTGCGCCGGAGCCGGAACAACGTACGAGAGGCATACTGGTCATTGTGCACTAGAAGCTCATACGACTCCATCATGCCGAGAGCATAGACAAACCCCAGAAGGCCCGCTGCCCATCCGAGAAAGATCAGCACGTGGAGGGCGCTCCAGGGAACGACGCCACGGGCTGTGTACGCCAGAGCCAGGACGCCCAATACGAACAAGATGGTAGAGGGCACAGCGATGACGGTGTATTTTCGCTTTCGGACACGGTATTCCTCTGTCAGCTCCCGGAGATACGCATAGTCGAACAATAATGGCTCCCTCTTCAAAACCCGATAGGACTCCTGCTCCGTGAACATGGCCAGCACCACCAGAATAACGCCTAACACTACGAAAAGAGCCATGCCAAACAGCCGCAGTTCCGGGATATCTCGCAGCAGGACATAGGGCACACCCGTTATGGCCCAGCAGAAAAAGCCGGCGCCAAGATACCGGCATACCTGCCGGGTGTTGGCGAGAAAACCCGCCGCCATCTCCCGGCTCACATAGTAGCCGGCCTCGGCTGATCTGGCCGTCTGCTCATCCTTTAAAAGAAAATCCGTGGATACCCCCAAAATACTGGACAGGCGCAATAGCTTCTCCGTCTCCGGAAAGCCCTGATTGGTCTCCCACTTGCTGACTGCCTGCCGCGTGGCGCCCAGCTGCTCTGCCAGGGCCTCCTGGGAGAGTCCCCGTTCTTTTCTGAGCTGATAGATCTTATCACCCAAAGTCATGTGCATTCCTCCTGAGAATTGGATAGGCCCATGCTACCAGAAGAGAGTGGGATATTCCATACCACAGAGCGGGCAAATTGTCAACCTGGGGTTGCAGGTGCGCGGCAGGTCAGATAGCTCGAAGCTTTTCCGCCGCGAGAGCCGCCTGCTTGGCAGTGGGCGTCCAGTTGAAGTCGATCTGCAGGATGCGGTCCGGCCAGCAGACTAGATATCGGTCGCAGGGTTCTCCGGCCCGGTAGAGCTGATAGACCGACTGAGCGTCCCAGGCAGGGAAGTCCGTTAAGCGGTATTCATCCCAGTACTCCGGGGGCATCTGGTCATTGTGCCGGGCGGCCCGGGAGAGGAAACTGTCTCTGCACAGGCTGTAAAAGAGAGGGAGCTTGACGAGAATGATCTGGTAGTCCAGCTCCGGTATTGGTTCCGGGACGTCCAGCCGAGCATGCTGAGTGGCCTCCAGATTGGCCAGCAAAACAGAGGAATCATCTCGCCACTCATAGGAGTAGGAATCAGATGTGTCTATGTCCATCAGGTCCTCCACTGTTAGGGGGAGAGGGTCGCGGTAAACGTCCCAGGTCAACCCATGGAAGGTATACGTATCCGCACCCTGGTGCTCACCGAACCAGCCGTGGTCGATCATGCGGAAGATGCCATAGCCCATTAGCACCAGGGAGAGGCTAGAGAGCACCACAGCAGAGACCAGTGTGACGGTGCGGTTGGTCCGGGCAGATACCTTCCTCCGCTTTAAAAAACGGGTGAGCAGGTTGACGAGGGCCACAAGGATCATCACATGAAGGAGGCCCGCCAGGGCAAATGCCAGCGTCCGCCCGGAATCCAGCGCCGAGGCCAGCAGCCAGACGGCCAGGGCCATGAGCACTACCACCAGCATCACCGCCTGTAGGCGCCGGTGGCTGCGGGTGGGGGTGAAGCTGCCATCCCGCATCGCGGCGGCTTTGGCCCTGCGGTGCCAGAGAAAGTAGCCGCCCACCTCTAACAGGCTCAGCGCCAGTACAATTGTCCAGCAAAAAGCAGTAAACAGATTGGAGTTGCTGCTCAAAAGTCCAATGGGGTCTGTCATAAGCCGCCAGCCCAGCAGCCCGGCCCACAGCAGCGACACCGCCATCAGAGCGAAGTGGGAGGGAAGGAAGCTGCGTTTCATAGCCCGGTGGATATTGTCCACCTGGATTGCCGCGTCTGTCTCTATAGGCAGGGGATTCTCCGCCTCCGTGCGGAAGATCTGCATTTGGGCGGCGTCAGACACTAGCTCCCATCCGGCTTGAGCACAATAGTCCTGAAAAATCTGCTTGTCCTCACTGGGACCCGGTTCATAGGCAGAGGCCTTCGGGAAATAGGTGACGGCATAGCGGACGCGCCGTGCCTCGCACCGCCGGTAGACCCAGCCGAAACCGGTGGTTTTTTCCAGCATCCAGCCTTGGACGGCCATCTCCTCCAAGTGCCGTTCCATACCGGTGTGGTCATACATGGAAAACAGGGGCAGTTCCCGTTTGGTATTCCTCATGGCTGATTCCCTCCTTGCTGCGTACAACGCTCATAGTCCGCTGCCAAAGCCAGCAGGCGGCGGTATTCTTCTTTTAAAGCCTGTTCGCCACTTTGCGTGATCAGATAGCTGCGCCGACGGCCTTCCACACGGGTCTCCCGGATCATTCCTGCCTGTAAAAAGCTCTCCAGCAGGTTATAGAGTGTTCCGGGACCCACCGTGACTCGCTCCCGAGTCAGCGCAGACACCTGGGCCATGATATCCGCGCCGCACTGCTCCTGCCGTAGACAGAGGAGAATATAAAACATCTGTTCCGTCAGCGTCTGAAATTTTTCTCGTGCCACACCGGTCCTCCTCTCAAATCATCGAATATCGATATTCTAATTGCAGTATAATATCGAATATCGAGCATGTCAAGTGCTTTTCTGGGGATCTGCGGCAGGATTCCCCACTGAAGCGCTTGCTTTTTGATCCGGGCTGTGGTAACATCAAGCCGTGTATTCTATTGGAAAGAGGGAGACACTATGACATATACATTTCACCCCAGAGGCGTCTGCGCCCAGGCCATGCGGGTCGAGGTGGACGATCAGGGAATGATTCAGAAACTGGAAGTTGTCGGCGGCTGCAGCGGCAATCTGCAAGGCATCGCGGCCCTGGTGCGGGGCATGCCTGCGGAGGAGGCCATCCAGCGGCTCAAGGGCATTCGGTGCGGCTTTAAGGACACCTCCTGCCCGGATCAGCTGGCTAGAAATCTGGAGAGCGCCATGCACAAGCAGTAAGGAGACAGCATGAAGATCGTATTGGTCATCGATCAGTTTGACGATGCTAACAATGGAACGACCATCAGCGCCCGCAGATTTGCCCAGGCCCTGAGAGACCACGGCAACGAGGTGCGGGTGATTGCCACCGGCAAGCCGGCGGACTATAAGTATGCCGTGAGGCAGATGCGCTTTTTCCCCATTGTGGAGCATTTGATCACCAGCCAGGGGATGCGGCTGGCGATTCCGAACCGGCATGTGTTTGAAAAGGCGGCGGCCTGGGCGGATGTGGTGCATTTCATGATGCCCTCTCCCCTGGCTGTCATGGGACTCAAGCATGTGGAAAAGCTTGGAATCCCCCACACGGCAGCCTTTCACTGCCAGCCGGAGAACATTACCTTTACCCTGCACCTGGGCAACAGCCAGCGAGCGAATGACTTTGTATACAACCGCTTCCGGGACAGCTTTTTCAACCGCTTTACCCACATCCACTGCCCCAGCAATATGATTGCGGAGCAGCTCCGCCAGCATGGTTATACTGCACAGCTCCATGTGATCTCCAATGGCATCAGTCCTGAGTATTTCTATGGAAAGCAGCCAAAGGAGACTTGGATGCAGGGATTTTTCAATGTGCTGATGGTGGGACGCTATGCCGGCGAGAAGCGGCAGGACGAGCTGATTGCAGCCTGCACGAAGTGCCGCCACGCCAAAGAGATTCAGGTGATCTTGGCTGGCAGGGGACCGCTGGAGAAAAAATACCGCCGTCTGGCGGAGAAGCTGCCCAATCCAATCGTCATGAGTTTTTACGAGCCCGCACGTCTTTTGGAAATTCTGCACATGGCGGATCTATACGTTCACACCTCCGACGCGGAAATCGAAGCCATGAGCTGTATGGAGGCATTTGCCTGCGGCCTGGTGCCCGTGATCGCGGATTCTCCCCGGTCTGCCACCCCGCAGTTTGCCCTGGATGAACGGAGCCTGTTCCCGGCCGGAGATACGGATGTTCTGGCGGAGCGGATTGACTGGTGGCTGGAGCATCCGGAGGAGCGCCGGGAGATGGAACTGCGCTACGCCGAGCACGCCAAGCAGTATACGTTGGAGCACTCCATTCAGCAGACGGAGGAGATGTTCCGCATGGCGATCCGGGAGCAGAGAGGGTAATGAAGCGTTCCGGCGCTAAAAACCATATTCATATGAGCAGCCCCGCTGCCGGAGACACCGGCGGCGGGGGGTTTGCATAGTATGAGATGAATCCACCTGCCGGCGGGCCGCCGGCAACGAGGAGGGAACCCAACATGGCTTATTCCGACCGAGAATTGCTGGCCCGTCTGATCCAATGTGAGGCGGGCGGCGAGGGAGAGATTGGGATGAAGGCGGTGGCGGGGGTTGTCATGAACCGGGTCAACGCCACGGGCGGCGAGTACGCCCGGGTGGGTCAGGGAAGCATCCGCAACATCATCTTTCAGCCCTATCAATTTGTATGCGCCAGTGAGACGGAAAATGGCGTATATAATCCTCAAAATATCTACAATATGCGGCCCGAACAGATTCACTATGACATTGCCGACTGGGCGATCGCGGGAAACCGGATACCAGAGGTGGCGGATTCGCTGTGGTTCTACAACCCCTTCGGCCCCACCTGCCGCTCCAGGTTTCCATCAGACGTGGGGTACTGGCAGACCCGGATCGGCGACCATTGCTTCTATAACCCCACAGATGCTTATTACAAAACTTGAGAGGTGTCATTATGGCAAATATTCGGAATAACATCGGGACACCGGCACCGGCCGGCCCCGGTGAGAGCGCACAGGCGGTTCGGGAACGCTGGGCCGGAGAGATCGGGCCGGCGGCACCTATGCCAGATACAACGTGGAACGAAGCATGGGCGGGTCTGCAGGATGCCCCACCCATGGGGCCGCAGCAGGGAGGAGCCTTTGTCAGCCGAAACGGGCAGATGACCTCGATCAATGGACTGGAAATGCAAAACAATGTGCCCAGTGAGGTAATCACCAGCCCCACCACCGTAAACGAGGCATATATCGGCTCTCTAAAGGCCATGCTGATCCGCAATAAGGGGAACTACATTGTGGCTACATTTTTGATCGGTGTTCAAAATACCATCTCCTGGGAAGGCATTCTGTACGACGTGGGCAATGACTATGTGACGATTTACCAGGAACCGCGAGACCGCTACATTGTGTGTGATATTTACTCCCTAAAGTACATGGAGTTTTATGATATCCGGCGGCGGGAGCTATGCAACCAGCTGCTTAGCCAGCAGGGACAAAATCAATGGTAAAAACGGGAGGCTTTTAGCCTCCCGTTTTTTGTTAAGAATCAATGCCGGCGGCGGCCCCGGTAGGAGCTTCGGTGCCGACGGCCAACGCTGCGGCCATAACGGTAGCGCCGGCGCCCAAGGAAGAGCTTCCACACCACCAGGAAGATCAGCAGGAGAAGGAGCACAACTCCCACAATCCGCACAACCGGTTTACTGAAAAAGTCCTGGATATCCCGAAGAAGCGTTTGAATCCGGCTGGCCTCCACATCAAAGCTGGCCAACAGATCCACAGTGGCATAGGTGATCCCGTCATAGCTGAGGGTGAGAGTTCCCAGTTTTTGTCCGGCTGCTACCGGCGCCTCCACCACCTCCTGCAGCTCCACGCTCCGCTCCAAGTCCTCCGGAGAGAGGGTCTTGGGCATGAGCACCTCGGTGTCCTGAGCGGGGTGGACGGTCACATGATCCATCTCCGAGAGCTCCACGGGGACCTCCTGAATCTCCTCGGACTCCAAAATCGCGGTCTGATAAGAGAAATTGTCAAACCCATAGTCAAACATCCGGGAGGTCTCGGAAAAACTGCGGATATTGCCTACGCCATGTTCCTCCACCCGCTCTGCGCCTAAGATCACACTGATGAAATGGAGGCTTCCGTGCATGGCGGAGGAGACCAGACAGTGGCCAGCGTCGTCTGTGGAGCCGGTCTTGATGCCGTGGGCGCGGGTGTCTCGATAACCGATGACCCGCCAGGTGGAGAGCAGATGGTTCGTGGTCCAGTAATCCCGCTCCTCGCTCATATTCGTGGCGGGAATTACCACATGGGCGGTGTCGCAGATGGTCATAAATCCGTCATACTGCATGGCCGCAGCGGTGATTAGATACAGGTCCCAGGCAGAGGTATAGTGCTGAGGGTCGTGGAGACCGTTGGGGTTGACAAAGTGTGTATTCTCACAGCCCAGCTCCTTCGCCTTGGCATTCATGGCATTCACAAAGGCGCTAACCGAACCGCTGACAGCCTCGGCCAAGATGTTGCACGCCTCATTGGCAGAGACCACCAGCATACAGTACAGCAGATTCTGCACAGACATGGTTTCGCCAACTTGGATGCCGGCCGTACTGCCATCGTCAGCCAGCCCCATCAGGGCGCTGCTGGAGGCAGTGAGCATCTGGTCCATAGAGAGTTTTCCGTCCTCTATCGCCTCAAACACCAGCAATGCGGTCATAATTTTAGTCAAACTGGCGGGATAGAGCTCTTCATGCTCATTTTTGGCATAGATGGGGAGGCCGGTGTTGGCATCCACCAGCAGCGCGGCCTTGGCCAGGATATTGGGGTCCTCCGGCAGGACAGGGGAATCCGCATCTGCGGCAGCCAGGGGTGCCAGATGCAAGCTGATCATCACGGCAAAAAAAAGCGACAAAAAGCGTTTGATTTTCATACTCAACTCCTGCGATTTATGTTATAATCATCCGTAGCGGCATTTTCTAAAGGGCGGCAGCTTCAGCCGTCGGTCCAGACACAGCAGAGCCTGCCGCAATTTCAAAGGCGTAAAAGCTCTTTCTCTTGACCGGAGGGCCGCGCAAAGAACGCAGCCTGCCCCGCAGTCATGTATGGGTAGAGTGCCCAAAGCCATTAATATCATAAAAGGTGACTGGAACCCCTTTGAGGGGCGCAGATCACTTCAACAGGTCACCGATGGCATCTCTGGCGACGCCGAGCCAGGAGTAACCGGAAGTCTCCGACAAAAATCGTGGATCTCCGACCTGTAGTATATCAAAAAAAAGACAGGAGTTCAACAGGGAGCATGTTTGGAAAAGTGACGAAAACGGAATGGTGTTTACTGGGTCTGACAGGGATCTTTCTCTGTGGGCTTTTGGCGCTTTCCCAGCATGACCGGAGAGAGATGGAAGATGGCGGTGTGGAAACAGATCTGGCGGTGGCGCAGGAGGCGTTCATGCCGGATGTGCGCCCGTTGGATTTGAATACCGCAACAGCGGAGGAACTGATGGCGCTGCCGGGAATCGGGGAGGAGCTGTCTAGGAGAATTCTGGAATACCGCGAGACCCACGGCCCCTTTGCCGCAGTAGAGGAGCTGATGGAGGTCTCCGGCATTGGCGAGGCAAAGCTCGCGGCCCTGGAGGGCCGCGTTACGGTAAACGGGGAGTAAGACTGATGAAGATTCTGGTAGTAGATGATGAAAAGACCTTGGTGAAGGGAATCAAGTTCAATTTGGAAAACGAGGGCTATGAGGTGGAGTGCGCCTATGACGGCGCCGCCGCTGTAGAGCTGGCCCGAAATAACCGGTTTGACCTTTTAATTTTGGATGTGATGATGCCGGAGGTGGACGGACTGGAGGCCTGCATGCGGATTCGGGAGTTCTCCAACGTGCCCATCATTATGCTGACGGCAAAGAGCGAGGACGCGGACAAGCTGATGGGATTTGAGTGCGGGGCGGACGACTACCTGACCAAGCCCTTTAACATCCTGGAGCTCAAGGCGCGGGTGCGGGCACTACTGCGGCGGGCAGCCGGGGTTCAGCGCCAGCAGGGAAGCGTACTGACAGCTGGGGACCTGTCCTTGAACACGGAGGAACGGGTTGCCATCCGGGGCGGGAAGACTGTGGACCTGACCGCCAAGGAATACGATCTTATTGAACTCTTGATGCGCAATCCCCGGCGGGTCTACAGTCGGGAGAATCTGATGAACGTGGTGTGGGGCTATACCTATGCCGGGGATTACCGAACGGTGGATGTCCATATCCGCCGCCTGCGGGAAAAGCTGGAGCAGGACCCGGCAGAGCCGGAACACATCATGACCAAATGGGGGGTGGGGTATTATTTCAAAGGATAGGCAGAGGGTATGGAACAGCCTGGGAGTTAAGTTCGGCCTGAGCTACATCGTTTTGATGGCGGCGGTGCTGGTGCTGCTGAATACCTATCCTCTGCTGGTGTCCCAGGACCTGGTATTCTACTCCAAGGAGGTGTCGCTGCAAAGCAGCGTCTCTGTGATGGGGTACTCCCTCTCAGGCCTGGACCGGTTGACGGAGGAGAATGTGACGGCAGCCATCGCGGTGGTGGAAGAGACCGGGCTGAGCCGTATCCTAGTAACGGACGGAGCCGGTCTAGTCCTCTATGACACGCGAGAGACCGGCGGTGCGGTGGGACAATATGTTCTTTACACAGAGATTGTCCAGGCATTGCTGGGCAACGACGCGTTTTCCTGTACCTATGAGGGAGGGGCCTTCCGCAGTCGGGCCTCCTCTCCGGTGCTGTACCAAAACCAGATCATTGGCGCGGTGTACGCCTATGAGTACGACACAGAGCAGGCGGCGCTGCTGGAGGGGCTTCAGGAGAACCTGCTGCGGCTGTCGGCAGTGGTGGGGGTGGTGGCGCTGGTGCTCAGCGGCATCATCTCCCGTGCCCTGACCAAAAAGCTGGGTCAGCTGCTGACAGCCATCCGCCAGGTGCGGGAGGGAGCTTACAGCCACCGCACGGAGATTCGCGGCGGCGACGAGATTGCCCAGCTGGGGGAGGAGTTCAACAGCCTGACCGACCGTCTCCAGGTGACGGAAAATGCCCGCAGGCGTTTTGTATCCGACGCCTCCCATGAGTTGAAAACGCCCCTGGCGGCCATTCGCCTGCTGACGGATTCTATTCTGCAAACCGAAAACATTGACCGGGAGACCACCCGGGAGTTTGTTGCAGATATCGGGTCTGAGGCGGAGCGACTGACCCGCATTACCGAGGACCTGCTGCGCCTGACCCGGCTGGACAGCGGGATTTTGGAGCAGGCGGCCGTAGAGGATGTCCTGCCGGTATTGGAGCAGGTGATGCGGATGATGAGCCTGGTGGCGCAGGAAAAAGGCGTAGATCTGACCTACGAGGCTGCGGAGGGATGCGCTGTCCGAAGTACCCGGGACGAACTGTATCAGGTGATTTATAACCTGACGGACAACGCCCTGAAATATTCCGCCGGAGCTGCCGTCCAGGTGTCGCTTCGCAAGTGCGGAGGACAAGTGGTTCTGACTGTCGCGGACCGGGGACCGGGGATTCCGGAGGAGGACCTTCCGCGGATTTTCGAGCGGTTCTACCGGGTGGACAAGGCGCGCTCCCGGGCGGCCGGAGGCACGGGCCTGGGACTTTCCATCGTCAGCGATACCGTGCGCCGCCAAGGCGGCACAGTGGAGGCCGCCAACCGGCCTGGCGGCGGAGCGGTGTTCACCGTTCGCTGGAGCGCGGAGGAGGGGGAGGCATGAGAAAGCGAATCGCGGCGCTGCTGTGTGTTTTGCTGCTTCTCTCCGGCTGCAGCGGCGGGGCGGAACCGTCAGACGGGTATGTTTTGTATTTTCAGGAACGAGACCTGCGTTCCGCTGCGGGTGAAGGAGCCCTTCGGACAGAGAGCGTACAGCTGGAGCCGACGGAGGCTCCGGCCCGTGCCCTTCTGGAGGCGCTGCTGGCGGGGCCGACGGACGAGACGCTGAAAAATGCGATTCCGGCAGGCACCTCCCTGCTGTCCCTGGAGCTGAAGGGGAGCCGGGCGGTTGTAGACTTGTCCTCCGCTTATGGCATGCTCTCCGGAGTGGAGCTGACGTTAGCGGATCAGGCGATCACGCTGACGCTCACCCAGCTGCCGGATATCCTGTCGGTACAGATTACAGTCCGCGGACAGGAGCTGGCCTATCGCAGCAAGCAGGTGTTCACGGCCAGGGATGTGCTGGTAGCCCCGGAGGGAGACGTGGTTGGCACAGCGGAGGTAACGCTCTATTTTCCGGATGAGTCGGGAGTCTTGCAGCCGGAGGAGCGGACGTTGGAGCTCTATGAGGGGGACACACAGGTGAGTGCCGTGGCGCGGGCGCTGGAAAATGGTCCCCTGGACAGTGATTTGGCGCCTGCGTTTCCCGAGGGGTTCCGTCCCAGAAGTGTTTGGCTGGAGGAAGACATTTGCTATGTCAATCTATCCTCTGGCTTGCTGGGAGATTTGCCGGAAGACGCGGCGCTGGACATGGCGCTGGAGGCATTGACCAGGTCGCTGTGTGCGCTGGAGAACGTCAGCGAGACGAGATTTCTGGTGGACGGAGAATATGCGTCCTGCTACGGGCCTGTTGCTTTGGAGGTACCGGAGAAGTGAGAATCTGAGAGCAAACGGCATAACCGCCAGCGGTTATGCCGTTTGACCATATGAATGGGAGAGACCCAAAACCGGCAGAGTAATATTTTATTGCAGAACAGATTGGGAATATCTATGTTAGGAGGATGTCATGAAGATTGAAGTGATCAAAGGGACCGGCATTGCGGTGATTTCCGGCGGAGAAGTGCTTGTGAAGGACGCACAATCCGCGCTGGAAATGGCAATTACCGTCAAATATAAAACCGGGGCAACCAAGATCGTGCTTGCAAAAGAGACAGTCAGCGAACACTTTTTTATACTCAGCACGGGGCTTGCGGGAGAAATCCTGCAGAAGTTTACGAACTACCAGATTAAAGCCGCTGTTTATGGAGACTATTCCCGCTATACCAGCAAGCCTTTGAGGGACTTTATTTTTGAATCCAACCGGGGAGGGCAGTTTTTCTTTGTTGCAACCAGGGAAGAGGCCATACAAAAACTCCGGGCAGCTTCATAAGCATTTCCAGCCGGCGCACCAGAGCTCTGTACCGATGTGACAGCGGCTTTGGGTCTACCCAAAGAAAATCCGGACGGACAGGGCTGCGGCGAAAAAACCAGTCAGATCAGCCACCAGCGCGGCAGGAACTGTGTGCCGAGTCTTATAAATACCGGCAGAGCCGAAGTAGACGGCAATGGTATAAAAGGTGGTTTCCGTACTGCCCAACATAACAGCAGCAACCCGGCCTACATAGCTGTCAGGCCCGTGCGTGGTCAGTAGATCGCTGGCTACTGCCAGCGCGCCGCTGCCTGATACAGGCCGGATGAGCATCAACGGGGTCGTCTCAGGCGGAATGCCCAGAAGATCCAGTACTGGCGCGCATAGGCTGGAGAGAAATTCCATGGCTCCGGAGGCGCGGAACATGCTCACAGCAGTCAGCAGTCCCACCAGCGCCGGAATGATACGCAGAAGAACGGTCAGCCCCTCCTCGGCGCCGTGGGTCAGAGCGCTGTAAACATCCACCTTCCGCCCCATACCATATACCGCCACAGCCGAGAGGAGAAGCGGAATCACCAGAGAACTGACGTTCATAGCCGTCTCCTTTTACGCCGGGAGAGGAGCCATGCCGCAGCCAGTCCTGCGGCCACAGACATGGCGGAACTGAGCCACACTGCCGGCAGGATGTCAAATGGAGTCTGAGAGCCTGCAGCTGCCCGGAGGGAGGCGATGGTGGTCGGCAGAAGCTGGATAGAGGCTGTGTTTAACACCACCAACAGACAGAGCTCATTGCTTGCAACGCCGTCACAGCTTCGGGCCATACGACGGGCCGCCCGGATTCCAAGCGGTGTGGCGGCGTTACCCAGGCCCAGAAGATTGGCTGAAACGTTGGCTGAAACTGCGGCTAATGTCTCCTCATCCCGACTGGCTTCTGGCAGCAGGCGGCGCAAAATGGGCCGGAAAGCTCGCGCCAGTCCGGCGGACAGCCCGCAGGCGTTCATGATTTCCATCACCCCGCTCCAAAGACACAGAATGCCCGCCATGGAGATGCTCAGCTCCACGGCGGAACCAGCGCCTTCCAGAGCGGCATTTGCAACTTCATCCAGATTTCCGGTGGCGATGCCGAAGATTAGAGACAGCAGGACCATCCCGGTCCATACCCACGCCATTGCCATAGCCTCTTTCCCCTTTCATTTAAATTTTTGTTGGGATTATGAATTAAATCTTAAATTTTTGGACAAAAATTGACAAGAGGCAACGAAATATGCTATTGTCTGTTTATCATAACGTATCAATTTAAATGAGAGAAGGAGTCATACTGTGAAATCAACAGGGATCGTGAGGAAGGTTGACGAATTGGGCCGGATTGTACTGCCCATCGAGATGCGCCGGACCTTGGATATAGCAGAAAAGGATGCACTGGAAATCTATGTGGAGGGCTCGTCCGTCATTCTAAAAAAATATAAGCCAAGCTGTATCTTCTGCGACGCTGTTAAAGATGTGACAGAGTTTAAAGGGAAAAATGTCTGTCCAAAATGTCTAAAAGAGCTGAAGGGCCTATAAACGATAACACGCCTCCGCAGGTACTGCGGAGGCGCTTGAATGATTGGAAGGTATACAGGGACGCTGCGGATTTCAGCGGCACGGAAAGAGGCTCATGTCATGGAGGCCGGGGGCGTGCGATTTATGAAACCGGCGCATCCAGGGCAGCGGCATAAAGATCGTTTTTGGAAAGCCCCGTGAGCTCCGCCACCTCTCGGACTGCGTCCTTCAAACGCATGCCCTGGGATTTCAAAGCATGCACCTGTGCAACGGCCTCATCCAGTGGAACAGCGGCTCGAAGTTCAGCCTCCGCGCCTGCCACTACCAGGACGAACTCTCCTTTTGGGGTGTTATCCCGATAGAAAGCGGCAGCCTCTGCCAGGGTAGTGCGGCGGACCTCCTCGTGGAGCTTGGTCAGCTCCCGACACAGGGCGATACGGCGGTCCGGGCCGAAGGCGGCGGAGAGGTCCTCCAGCGTGGAGAGGAGCTTGTGGGGAGCCTCGTGAAAGAGTATGGTGCGCTCTTCCCGCCGCAAGGCTTCCAGCCGCTCCCGGCGGTTCCTCCGGTTGACGGGGAGAAAGCCCTCGAACACGAAGCGGCCGGTAGGCAGGCCGCTGACTGCCAGGGCACTGATGCCGGCGCAGCAGCCGGGGATAGAGACCACTGGAACCTGCTGCTCCGCACACAGGCGCACCAAATCCTCCCCGGGGTCGGAAATGGCGGGGGGGCCGGCGTCCGTTACCAAAGCACAGGACTCCCCGGCCAGGAGCCGCTGCAAAATGGAAGCTCCCGCCGTGACATGGTTGTGCTCGTGATAGCTGACCAGGGATTTTTTGATCTCAAAGTGATTGCAAAGCTTCAGCGAGACCCGGGTATCCTCGGCGGCAAGAAAGTCCACGGTCCGCAGTGTCTCCACCGCCCTGGGGGAGAAGTCCCCCAGGTTGCCGATGGGGGTGGCGACCAGATAGAGCGTACCGCTCATGATAAATCCTCCTGTTGTCTGAAATAGATGGCGTTTACCTCTGCTGTAGGAGTGCCGTCTGAGGTTTGCAGCAATAGGGCGGGCTCTATAGCCAGCCCCGGCCGTCCGCCGCGCCGGGCTTCCAGCAAAATCAGGGAGGGGGCGCTGGCGGCGTTTTTGCAGACCAGGCGAAGCCGCTTGGGTTCCAGACCTGTCTCCCGCAGGGCACAGCATAGATCGGCTAGACGTTCCGGCTTGTGGACCAGGCAGAAGCTGCCTCCCCATCGCAAAGCTCTGGCTGCCGCTTGGCAGAGCTCCGGCAGAGAGCAGGTGGCCTCGGACCTGGCGGAACGCAGAGCACAGCCGGCGGGGAGTCCTCCGCTTCCAACCGGGTAATAGGGCGGATTGCAAACCGCGAGATCAAAGCCGCCAGCAGGGAGGAGCGGGTCCCGCAGGTCTCCAGAGCAAATCGTCAGGCGCTCTGCCAAGCCGTTGATCTCGGCGGCCTTCCGGGCGAGTTCAGTTGCTGCCGGTAAGCGATCAATTCCGGTGACGAAAAGCGCCGGCTGGCGCTGTAAAAGCAACAGGCTAAGCAGGCCAGTGCCGCAGCCCAGGTCACATACCCGCAGTCCCGGTTTCAGACGGGGCAGGGAGGCGAGGAGAAAGGTGTCTGTACTGGGACGGAAGAGCGCGTCGTCATAGACAAAGCGGTAGCCGCCAGGGGCAAGGATTTCCCAATGTTCCACAGAGCACCTCCCGAATGGTTATAGGTATTATACTAAAAAGAAAGTCGGAGTGCAAGGACCTGAAAAACAGATAAAAACACCGCAAGCACAGGGCTCGCGGTGTTTTTATGTATCCCGTTTAGGATCTCAGCCCTCGGGGACGATGGCGCCGGTGGGGCAGGCGTCGCTGCAAGAACCGCAGTCCAGGCAAGCGCCGGCGTCGATGACGTACTGGTCATCACCCTGGCTGATAGCACCAGCGGGGCAAGCGTCCGCGCAAGTGCCGCAGCTCACGCAGGCAGACGTGATTTTGTAGGCCATGGGAAGCACCTCCATAAAAATTGTACCCCTATTGTAGCATACAATTTTAAAAAAGCAAGAGGGCCGTGAAGAAGTTAACAATAATTTTTCACAAAAATTGCAGGAAACGGTCAAACATAAAGTTTGCAAAGACTAACTGTTCATAAAATATTTTCAAATTGGTCAAAGAAAGTCAAAAATAAACTCTTGACATTTGCGGGAAACGTGGTATACTGACACCAGAATAAAGATCAAAGAAAGTCAAAGTCAAATTTGATTAAACGGAAGGGGATGGACATCAAGTGGGGATTACAGATTTGATTGCCAGTTTCCTGCAGCAGAGTCTGGAGGAAGCCGAGAATGGTGTGCTGGAGGTTCAGCGCAATGATTTGGCCCAACGCTTTAACTGCGTACCCAGCCAGATCAATTATGTAATGTCCACACGGTTTTCACCGGAGCGGGGCTATATCGTGGAAAGCCGCCGGGGCGGAAACGGATATATCCGTATCACACGGGTACGGGTAGACCGGCAGACGCTGATGATGCATGTCATCAACTCCCTGGGTGCTCAGGTGGATCTGCCGTCTGCCAGAGCGATCCTCAGCAACCTGGTGCAGTCCGGGGCGCTGACGGAGGAGATCGGGCAGGCGTTGCTGGCGGCCCTGGGCGATAAAGCTCTGGGGGCTGTGCCGCGAGAGAGCCGCGATCAGGTCCGGGCGGATATTATGAAGCAGGTTCTGATTCTTCAGGTATAAAAGGGGCAGACTTCCTCTTGAGGAGAAGAACCGACCGCCGGAGTGCCCGGCAGGGACGAAGATTCCGGTGGAACCTATCACATGGTGATTAACAATACGCTTATATGAAGGAGATATGACTTATGAAATGCGAAAATTGTGGCAAGAATGAAGTGACCTTTGTTTACCAGAGTAATATCAACGGTCATGTGGAAGAAAAGCATCTTTGCAGCGAGTGCGCGGAGAAGCTGGGCTACACCCAGCGGATCAACGCCCACAGCCAGAGGATGATGCAGAACTTCTTCGGCAGAGGCAGCCTGTTTGGGAGCAGCTTCTTTAACGACTTCTTTTCTCCCAGCCTGATGGGCAGGATGCTGGAAGACCCCTTTGACGACTTCTTCGCTGACATGCCGGCGCTGAGCGCCGCGCCTGCTCGGCAGCAGGAGACGAAAAAAGAGGAGGACCTGGTGGAGAAAGAGGAGCAGAGCCGCTTCTCCTACCTGCGCCAGCTCAACGCACTGAAAGTGGAGATGAAGAAGGCGGTTCATCAGGAGAATTTCGAGCGGGCTGCGGAGCTGCGGGATCAGATCCACAAGCTAGAGGCGGACCACAAAGAACAAAAGAGCGGCGAGTAATACTCCCGGAGGAAAGGAAGGTAAAGACACATGAATGAGAATAAATTCAGTCCCAGAGCGGAGGAGGCCTTGCGGTTGAGCCAGGAAGCGGCCGGGGAGCTGGGCCACGGATATGTGGGAACCGAGCACCTGCTGCTGGGCCTGATGCGGGAGAGCGACGGCCTTGCCCACACGGTGCTGGCCGAGGCTGGACTCACCGACGATATGCTGGTGGAGATCATCAAAAAGAGCGTGGGCGTGGGGCTGCCCGGCAGCAACCCTGCCCAGGGGTTGACTCCCCGAGCCCGCCGGGTGGTGGAGATTGCCATGGAGGACTCCGTACGGGGCGGCTATAATTATATCGGTACCGAGCACCTGCTGGCAGGTCTTCTGCGGGAGGGCAACAACATGGCCGTCCGGATGCTGAGGGTTGCCGGCGTCGATGCCAAACACCTCTACACAGCACTCATGCAGAAGCTTGGCGAAACGCCCAAGAGCCGCGCAGCAGAAAACCGTGCCGCCGCCGCGCGGGAGGATGGCGGAAAAACCAAGACCCTGAAGGAGTTTACCAGAGACCTGACGGCTGATGCCCGCTCTGGCAGGCTGGACCCGGTGATCGGCCGGGATGATGAGATCCGGCGTGTGATCCAGATTCTCTCCCGCCGCACCAAGAACAATCCCTGCCTGATTGGTGAGCCAGGCGTTGGCAAGACTGCCATTGCCGAAGGGCTGGCCCGGAAGATTGTCATGGGTGATGTGCCGGACGACTTGCTGGATAAACGAATTTTGTCTCTCGACCTCAGCGGCATGGTGGCCGGCACCAAGTACCGGGGTGAGTTTGAGGAGCGGATCAAAAAGGTGATGGAGGAGGTCAAAAAGGCTGGCAATGTCATCCTCTTTATTGACGAGCTCCACACCATCGTGGGCGCCGGCAGCGCCGAGGGCGCTGTGGACGCCGCCAATATCATCAAACCGGCTCTGGGCCGGGGCGAGATTCAGGTGATCGGTGCCACCACGCTCAACGAGTACCGCAAGTATATTGAAAAGGATGCGGCCTTGGAGCGCCGGTTCCAGCCGGTGCAGGTGGGTGAGCCCAGCCAGGAGGCATCCTTGGAGATTCTGAAGGGCCTGCGGGAGAAGTATGAGAAGCACCACAATCTCCAGATCACCGACGAGGCGCTGGAGGCGGCGGTGAGCCTTTCTGCCCGCTATATTAACGACCGCTTCCTGCCGGATAAGGCCATCGACCTGATGGATGAGGCGGCCAGCCGGGTCCGGATGGAGGCGGAGGAGATCTCTCCGGAGGTCAAGAGCCTAGAGGAGAAGCTGGCGGTTTTGACCCGGGACAAGGAAGCCGCCATTGAAAACCAGGACTATGAGACCGCTGCGCAGCTGCGGGACATTGAAAAGAACTACCGCGACCAGGTGGAGGCAGAGCGGGATAAGCGCCGCCAGAACCACACCCAGCACCGGCCCGTCAACGCGGACGACATCGCGGCCGTGGTGGCCGGCTGGACCGGCATTCCCGTCACCCGGCTGACAGAGGACGAGGGCGCGCGCCTGCTGCGAATGGAAGATACGCTCCATGAGCGGGTGGTTGGACAAGATGAGGCTGTGAAGGCTGTGGCCCGGGCAATCCGCCGGGGCAGAGTGGGCCTGAAGGACCCCAAGCGCCCTATCGGCAGCTTTCTCTTCCTGGGCCCCACCGGTGTTGGCAAGACAGAACTGTGCAAATCCTTGGCGGAGGCCATGTTTGGTGATGAGAACGCCATGATCCGCATCGACATGTCCGAGTACATGGAGCGGCACACGGTGTCCCGCCTGATCGGCTCCCCGCCGGGCTATGTGGGCCACGACGAGGGCGGCCAGCTGACGGAGAAGGTCCGCCGCAAGCCCTATTCCGTGGTACTCTTTGACGAGATTGAAAAGGCCCACGAGGATGTGTGGAACGTGCTGCTCCAGATTCTGGATGATGGACGGATCACGGACTCCCAGGGCCGCACCGTGGACTTCAAGAACACGGTGATCGTAATGACCAGTAACATCGGTGCCAAGAGTCTGACCGCGGCCTCTGGGCGTCTGGGCTTCTCGGCAGAGGAGCGGGGTAGCGACCCCGATGCGGAAAAGCGCTTCCAGCAGGCAAAGGAGACCGTGATGGCGGAGCTGCGCCAGACTTTCCGGCCGGAGTTCCTCAACCGGATTGATGACATCATCGTATTCCGCTCCCTGACGGAAGAGAACATCCAAGAGGTGGCCCGCCGGATGCTGAAGACTGTGTCCGCTCGGATGGAGTCTATGGGGATTCATTTGGATGCCAGCGAAGCGGCTATTGTGGAACTGGCCAAGGAGGGCTATGATCCCAAGTACGGCGCAAGACCCCTGCGCCGTGCCATCCAGAGCCAGGTAGAGGACGCCGTGGCGGAGAAGATGCTGGACGGCACCCTACGGGAAGGCGACACCGCGAAGCTCACGGTGGAGGATTCTAAGCTCTGTGTGAGCAAGTGATCCAGCCAATCAAAGAGAATACCGCCGCAGTCCCAAAAGGCTGCGGCGGTGTTTTTTCAGGTGCCATTCTGGATGGGCGTATGATCCGGGAGGGATAATTTACGAAGGGCTGAAAGCTGGATCGGGATAGCGCAGGCCAGCGTTAGCAGGTCGGAGGCAGATTGCGTGATCTGCACGCCCGTGAGACCCAGGAATAAGGGGAGAATCCAGACCAGCGGAACGAAGAAGATCCCCTGCCTGGCCATGGCGAGAAACGTGGCTGGAACGGTCTGGCCGATGGTTTGGAGCATCATGTTGCTCATTGTGACCCAGCCCATGGCACAGAAGGTGACGCACTGGCACCGCAGAGCCACGGCACCGATGGCGACGACCTCCGGGTCATCCCGGAACAGGGCAATCAGCTGTGGGGCAAAGGCAAAGCCCAGGGTGCTCACCACCAGCAGGAAAACAGTGGAGCTCTTCACGCAAAACCAGAAGCCCTCCCGCACCCGGCTGTAGAGTTGCGCGCCGTAGTTGAAACCGCACACAGGCTGGAAGCCCTGTCCGAAGCCGATCATGGCAGAGCCGCCGAACATGGCGATCCGTTGGACAACGCCCATGGCGGCGATGGCGGCATCCCCATAGGGGCGGATGGCCCAGTTCAGGCAGATGGTGGCGAAGGAGGCAAGGCCCTGCCGCGCAAGGGAGGGGAGGCCGCCCCGGATAATCATGGAGAAATAGTCCCATTTCAGCTGGACCCGAGAGACATGGATCTGGAGATTCCCGCCCCGGGTGCAGCCCACCAGCAGCAGGCAAAAGCTGACAAATTGACTGAAGATGGTGGCCCAGGCCGCCCCGGCCACCCCCATATCGAAGACGAAGATCAGCAGGGGGTCCAGGGCGATGTTCAGCACCGCACCGCTGGTGATGCCCACCATACCGTAGACGGCACTTCCCTGGAAACGCAGCTGGTTATTGAGCACCAGAGAGGCGGTCATCCAGGGGGCGCCCAGGAGGATCACCCGGAGGTAGGCCGTGGAGTAAGGCAAAATAGTGTCCGTAGACCCCAGGAGATAGGCCAGGGGCTCCAGAAAGATCTGCCCCAGGATACACAGAACTAGGCCGGAAAACAGTGCGGAAAAAAAACCGGTGGCGGCCATATTGGAGGCCTCCTCATAGTGGTGCCGGCCCAGCTCCCGGGAAATGAAGTTACCGCTGCCGTGCCCGAAGAAGAAGCCGATGGCCTGCAGCACAGCCATCAGGGAGAAGACAACGCCAACGGCGGCGGTGGCACTGTTGCTCTGAAGCATGCCTACGAAAAAGGTATCCGCCATATTATAGAAAGCGGTTACAAGCATGCTGATGATACAGGGCAGGGCCAGGTGGCAGATCAGCCGCCCCACCGGCGTCTCGGTCATCTGCTGAAACTTTTGCTCCTGTTTTTCTTCCATAGGAGACGCCTCTCTTCCTTTAACGAATTCTTAGCATCACTATAACATATCCGCGGAAAAAGGGAAGCCCCTCTTTTCAAAAATAACACCCCGCGCTTGAGGAGCGCTCCGGCACCCAACAGCATAGAATGGAACGTACCCAGCCGGGTACAATATCCAGGAAACGAGGGATTGCTTTGCGTATCAGTGAAGCCTATGAACACGAGCCCATCCTGCCCTATCAGGCGGAGGACAACTGCCCTGTGGGCGGCTGCAACAAAACCGGTACTCAGTGCGTGGACATTGCCGCGCCTTTCGCTTTAACTCCTACCGCTTCCGTCGGAACTGTGACCGTGGCGTGCCAGGGAAGCCCCAGCATTACCTGCGTCACCGACGCGTCGGGGAGCTGCTGCACGGTCACAATGACCCAGCAGATCTGTGTATCTGTTCCCATCCGCTACGGCGTGAACCTGACCGCCGGAGAGCCCACCATCTCCTGCGCGGACAATAGCTGCATCGGCTGCGGCTGCTGCTGAAGGCTGCTCGACCCGCCCGCTGCCGGAAAATCCGGCGGCGGAGCCGTTTTGTGTGGATTTTGACAGAGAATCCGGCCTTGCAAGGGGATGGGGAAATAGGGTATACTATACCATGAAATTCAATACTGGAAAGGATGATCCCTATGACCGCTTACCCCAACATGACCAGGGAAGAGCGCGGAGCGGAGTACACCCGTGTGCGGCAGGAATTTGAGCTTTGGAAGGCAAAGGGCCTGAAGCTGAACATGGCACGCGGAAAGCCAGGAAAGCAGCAGCTGGACCTGGTGAGCGATATCTTCTCGCTGATGCAGGACCCGCAGGACTATGTGTCCGACGGCATCGACGTGCGCAACTATGGCGAGCTCAGCGGCCTGCCCGCTGCCAAGCGGCTCTTTGCCGAGATTCTCGGCTGTCGGCCAGGGCAGGTATTTGTGGGCGGCAATGCCAGCCTGCAGCTAATGTACGATACGATCTCCAAGGGTTACACCCATGGCCTGCTCCACAGTCCCCGGCCATGGTGCAGGGAAGAGAACATCAAATGGCTCTGCCCTGCTCCTGGCTATGATCGCCATTTCAAGGTCACGGAGTCCTTTGGCTTTGAGCTCATCACGATCCCCATGACCGACGAGGGACCCGATATGGACGCAGTGGAGGAGGCGGTGAAGGATTCCGCGGTGAAGGGCATCTGGTGCGTGCCCAAGTACTCCAACCCCGACGGCATCATCTACTCCGACAAGGTGATCCGCCGCATGGCGGCCCTAAAGCCTGCCGCGCCGGACTTCACCATCATGTGGGACAACGCCTACTGCATTCATGAGTTTGAGGGGGACTATGTGAAGTTTCCGGATATTCTCGCCTTGTGTGAGCAGGCGGGCAATCCCGATATGGTCTTTGAGTTCGCCTCTACCTCCAAGGTGACGCTTCCGGGAGGCGGTATCTCCTGCTTTGCTTGCTCCGAGGCCAATATGGCTTATATGGAGAAGCTTCTGAGCATCCAGGTTATCAGCTTTGACAAGGTCAACCAGCAGCGCCACGTCTTGTATCTCAAGGATAAGGCCCACACCCTGGAGCTGATGAAGAAGCACGCCGCCATCATGGGGCCGAAATTCCGCTGCGTGGTGGATGCACTGGATCGGGAGATCGCCCCGCTGGAGATCGCCTCTTGGCAGCGGCCCAAGGGTGGTTACTTCGTCTCCCTGAACGCCATGCCCGGCACCGCAAAGCGGACCTTGGCACTGTGTAAGGAGGCTGGCGTCACCATGACTGACGCCGGAGCCACTTTCCCCTATGGAAAGGACCCGCAGGACAGCAACATCCGTATTGCACCCTCCCTGCCGCCAGTTGAGGAGTTGGAGCAGGCCATCGCGGTGCTGTGTACCTGCCTGAAGCTGTCTGCGTTGGAGGCGCTGGGAGTATGAGATATTTTGGAAGAGTATTCCGTCCCCCCTCTGAGGCGTACAGCCTCATTGTGCAGGTGACTTATGGGTGCAGCCACAATACCTGCGCCTTCTGCGACATGTATAAGGAAAAGCGGTTCAAACTGCGGCCTATGGACGAGATTTTGGAGGACTTCCGGCTGGCCCGCCAGACCTACCGCCATGTGGAGCGGGTGTTTTTGGCAGATGGGGATGCGTTAGTGCGCAAGGCGTCGGAGCTCTACACGATTCTCGACACCATTCGGGAGCTGTTTCCGGAGTGCCAGCGTGTCACCACCTACGGCTCGCCCTCCAGCATCCGCCTGCGGACGGAGGAGGAGCTGAGGACCCTCCGGGACAAGGGCCTGACGATGATCTATATGGGGTTGGAGTCTGGCAGCGACGAGGTTTTGAAGCTCATGCGCAAGGGCCACCCGGCGGCGGAGATTATCGCCATGGGACAGAAGGTTCGCAGCTGCGGCATGGCCCTCTCCGTCACGGCCATCACGGGCCTGGGCGGCCAACCCCTGCTGGAGCAGCACGCCATTGAGACGGCCAAGGCTTTCAACGCCATGAACCCGGAGTATATCGGGATGCTGACGCTGGTGGTGGAGGAGGAGACGCCTCTGTACGACTGGGTCCACGCGGGAACCTTCCAGCTGCTGACCCAGGCCCAGGTGCTGGAGGAAACCCGGCTGCTGGTGGAGAACCTGGACAGCCCAGGCAGCGTGTTCCGGATGAACCACGCCTCCAACTACCTGCTTTTGAAGGGAACGCTGAACCAGGATAAGGATGCCATGCTGGCGGAGATTCAGCGGGCCAAGCAAGACATGAGCAAGCTGCGGCCGGAGGCCTGGCGCGGCGTATAACGGCAAAACGCGGTCCATGTACGGGCCGCGTTTTTTTATATAAGCTTCTCTAGCCGGTGCAGGGGGAAGGGGGGGCTGGCCAGGGGCTTCACTGCCAGAGACATCAGCAGCGAGGGGTTGTCGTCCGCCGCCACCCGGTTAGAATGTAGCACACCACAGACGCGGCAGCGATGGATGATGGCCCACTCGCCGCCCTTGCGGACCCAGACCGCCACCGGCTCCATGAGTCCCCCGCACTCGGCGGAGCGGTCTCCCGGCTCGTCGTCCAGGTGGACGCTGGCGAGACAGTTGGGGCAGTGGTTGCGGTGCCGGGTCCCCGCGTCGGCGGGGCCCACAGGCCAGCCACAGGACCGGCAGGTGAAGACATCGCCGCAGGGGTCACTGCGGAAATCCGCCGGGCGGCGTTTGGGCTTTTGCGGAATGCGCTGAGACATGATTCATTTCCTCCTTTTCTCTCCGCTGTATCCAGCATACAACAGAGACGGCGGCAAGGCAACCGCCCACTCGCTTCAGAAGAAAACTGGCGCCGCGCGGGACTCCGCACGGCGCCTTGCCATTTAGTTGTTTCTCAGACGGGCGATGATCTTTGAGACACTTTTCGGCGTCAGAAAGTACTCCTCAGCCAGCCGCGCAACAGGCGTCCCCTCCCGATAGCGCCGATAGATTTCCAAATTTCGGGCCAGGGTTTCCGCCTTGCGGCCATTGGCTGCGCCCCAGGCGCTGCGCGTCTCCGCGCGCCGGGGGATATATAGATATTCGCCGTCAATATAGGTTTGAATCTGCTTCAGCAGATCCGGCGGCAGGACGTCAGCCGCCTTCATATAGCGCATGGTGCTCCTCCAAGATCTGATGAATTGGAATGGAGCAGAGGCTATATGCCCTTCGGCGCCATAGCCTCTGCTATGCGCTATGCACCGAAGCACAGTTGTTACAATGCAAAAAACGATTCCTCTCTTCTTATTGGATTTCCAGAGATGCGGATGCAACACCATAAGAGGGGCCCACGCCCCTCCCTTTAGCCATAGTTCCACTTGTTACAGGACCGACATCCACACACCTCACTTGGAAATCACCCTTATGATAGCATCCCGCCCGGAAGCTGTCAACCAAAAACGGGCCGCCTGAAAGGGCGGCCCGCCGGATGTCGGGGGAGTTCAAAATTTTTTATCCTTTGCGGTCTCGCAGTACGCACAGCGGTAGGTGTGGGTGTCCGCGTCGCTGAGTAAAAAGATGGCGTCCAGCTGCGGCTCCGCCACAGTGATGCACCGGGGATTTTTACAATGGATGATGTTCACCAGCTTCTGGGGGAGCTGCAAATGCTTTTTCGCCACCAGCTGACCGTTGCGGATGACGTTCACGGTGATATTGGAGTCGATGTAGCCCAGTACATCCAGGTCCACCTCCATGGGGGAGTCAATCTTGATGATGTCCTTCTTCCCCATGCGGCCGCTGCGGACGTTTTTGATGATGGCCACAGAGCAGTCCAGCTCGTCCAGGTGCAGATACCGGTAGATATCCATGCTCTTGCCGGCCTGAATGTGGTCCAGAACCACGCCGTTTTGGATGCTGTCAATATTCATAAAAGCCCTCCTGCAATTTTGAAGATGGTCGGATGGATGCTCAGGACGGCGACAGTCCCAGCAGCTTCATAATCAGCGCCATGCGGATAAACTTTCCGTTTTTCACCTGCTTCCAGTAGGCGGCACGGGGGTCTTTGTCCACCGTCACGGAGATCTCGTTCACCCGGGGCAGGGGATGGAGAATGGACAGGTCCGCTTTGGCGTTTACCAGCTTCTCCGGGGTGAGGATATAGCTGTCCTTTAAGCGCAGGTAATCCTCCTCGTTGAAGAACCGCTCCTTCTGCACCCGGGTCATGTAGAGAATGTCCAGCTGGGGGATGACGGACTCCAGGTCTGTGGTCTGGGTGTAGTGGATGCCGCGCTTTTTCAAGGCCTCCTCCTTCACATAACGGGGAAGCTTCAGCTCTGCGGGGGAGATGAGCACATAGTTGATGTTCTCATACCGGCTCAGGGCGTTCACCAGGGAGTGGACGGTGCGTCCGAATTTCAGATCGCCGCAAAAGCCAATGGTAAAGCCATTCAGACGCCCCTTCTCCCGGTGGATGGTCAAAAGGTCTGTCAGGGTCTGGGTGGGGTGGTTGTGACCACCGTCACCGGCATTGATGATGGGCACCTCACTGAACTGAGCGGCGGCATAAGGCGCGCCCTCCTTGGGATGGCGCATGGCGATGATGTCGGCATAGCAGCTGACGGTGTGGACGGTGTCCCCCACAGTTTCACCCTTGGCGGTGGAGCTGGAATTGGCTTCGGAGAAGCCTAGCACGCTGCCGCCGAGAGCAAGCATAGCAGACTCAAAGCTGAGACGGGTGCGGGTAGAGGGCTCAAAGAACAGGGTTGCCAGTTGTTTGTGGGCGCAGATGTCCTGATATTTGACGGGGTTGGTGATAATGTCCTCCGCAGTGGCAATCAGCTCGTCGATCTCCTCCACAGAGAGGTCGATGACATCAATGATGTTTCTGGGCATGAAGTTCCTCCTTCTGAAATGGCTGTAGGTAGATAATCCCGGCGAACGCCGGAAAAGAACAAGAGAGGGGCTAAAACCCGGCAAAGAAATGGCAAAAGCACGAGAGGAGCGGGACGCTTCTTCAACGAAGACGGAGGGGGCTATTTCACCGCAATCCATCCCTCGTCCGAGGGATTGGAGCGGAACGCCCTGAGCCGCTCAATGTCCTCCGGACGGATCTGCCCTTCCTCAGCAGCCACCTCACATACCGCGTCAAAGTTAGAGAGGCTGACATTGGTGATGTGTGCAGCGGCAAGCCGGTCCAGACCCTTTTGGAGGCCGTAGGTGAAGATAGAGACGATGCCAAGAACTTCCGCGCCGGCATCCCGCAGAGCCTCCACCACCTCAATGCAGCTTCCGGCAGTGGAGATCAGGTCTTCCACCACCACTACCTTCTGGCCCTTTTCCAGCCTGCCCTCGATGCGGTTCTGACGGCCATGGTCCTTGTTGCCGGAGCGGACATAGCCCATGGGCAGATTCATGAGATGGCCCACAATGGCGGCGTGAGCGATGCCTGCGGTGGAGGTGCCCATCAGCACCTGGGCCTCTGGATAGTGGGTGCGGACCAGCTCCGCCAATCCCTCTTCCACGTGGGTGCGGACGGTGGGGGCGGTCAGAGTCAGACGGTTGTCGCAGTAGATGGGACTTTTGATGCCGCTGGCCCAGGTGAAGGGCTCGTCCGGTCGTAGAAAGACTGCGCCGATACTCAGCAGATCATGGGCAATGGTACGTTCCAGATTCATGGTTCCTTTCCTTTCTCTCAATGGCCAGACCGGCCCGCATGGGGCCTGGTCGTGGGGTTAATAGGTCTCCCGGTGGATCTTCTCTGTGGGCAACTTCTCCAGGCAGTGGGGCTCCGGGCGCTGGACAGGCATCCCAAGGGTTAAAATGGCCTCCAGACGGAGATGCTCGGGGAAACCCAGGAGCTTTCGGACAAAGGCCTCGCTGCTGCCGCCGGCAGAAGCCTCCCGCAGACGGCCCTGGACCCAACAGCTGCCGACGCCCAGACCGTCGGCCATCAGATGCATGTTGGCCATGACAACAGAGCAGTCCTCCACCCACACGTCCGAGCGGGCCTCGTCTCCCAGCACCACAATGGCGCAGTCTGCGTCCTGAAGCATTTTGGCGGCGGGCTTCCGGCACTCAGCCAGGGCACGGAGCGTCTCTTTGTTCCGCACCACAATAAACTCCCAAGGACGCAGGGCCTTGCCGCTGGCGGAGAGCATTCCAGCCTGGAGAATCTGGTTCACTGCCTCCTCCGGGACAGGGGCGCCGGTATAGCTGCGCACGCTGCGGCGATTTTGAAAATAGGTCAGCAGTTCCATGATGGTTCCTCCTCAGCCCAAAAAGTCCGTTACCGCCCGGCGGTACGCGGCCACGGGGTCCGCAGCCTGGGTGATGGGACGGCCCACCACAATGTAGTCGCAGCCGGACCTGCCGGCCTTCTCCGGAGTCATGATGCGCTTCTGATCTCCCACGGTGCTGTCGGCAAAGCGGATGCCGGGGGTGACGGTGAGGAAACTCTCCCCGCACTGCTCCTTTACCAGCGCCGCCTCCAGGGGGGAGCAAACCACGCCGTCGAGGCCGCTGTCTGCGGCATTTTTGGCATAGGCCATCACTGTCTCCGCCATAGGAGTGTCAATGAGCAGCTCGTTTTTTAGCGTCGCTGCGTCGGTGGAGGTCAACTGGGTCACGGCAATGAGGATGGGGCGGGTGCCATCAGGCCGGGTCAGCCCCTCCAGGGCGGCGCGCATCAT
>OGGQ01001334.1_pt1 | contig 32446 bp, 27 predicted proteins | sample 1571191 | NCBI WGS metagenome assembly OGGQ01 (sample SAMEA2582061, study PRJEB24529) | metagenome | biome: Human gut stool | place: China | collected 2011
GGAGTGGCGCCGCTCACGCTGCGCCACTCCACTTAAAACTTTATATTTTCCCTACTTAGAGGCTTTTTTGTGCTGTCCGCATAATCTGGGGCGGTTCAGTTCCAGAGGGGCTTTTTGCAAAAGCAAACATTTTGTGAAGTGCCTTGACGGCATGTGACTACTGTGATAGTATATCCTCGTAATCTTACTATTGCAATAGTCATTACGCGAGGAGAGACAAACAAATGGAAGGAAAGCTCTTTGATTCCGAACGGAAAGTGATGGAGGTTTTGTGGAAGGAAGGGGAACTGACCGCCGGTCAGCTGGCCAAGCGGCTGCTGGAGGAAGCGGGATGGAACCGGAACACCACCTATACCGTCATCAAAAAATGCATCGCAAAGGGGGCCATCGAGCGCCGGGAGCCCAACTTTTTCTGCAAAGCGCTGCTCACCCGGCAGCAGGTCCAGCGCCAGGAGACCCAGGCCCTGATCGGCCGCTTGTTTCACGGTTCGGCGGAAGAATTTTTCACCGCTTTTCTCCGGGATGAAAAGCTGAGCCGGGAGGAGCTGGCCCGTCTGCGTCAGTTGATCGATGAGAAGGAGGAGCAATGACATTGCAGCAAATCCTCTCTTGGTCCCTGAGGGGTAGCGGCCTGATTCTGTTGGGAATGCTGCTTTTGCGGTGGAAACAAAAGATCCCGGCCAAAGGGATGCTTCTTTTATGGCAGGCAGCTATTTTGCGCCTTTGCTTGCCGGGACAGATCTCTTTGCCTGTGTCCTGGATGGAGGCAAGTGTTTCCCGGAATACAGCAGGCGGAGGGCAGATGTGGACCTGGATATGGCTGTGGGGTGTTTTTTTTGCAGGTATGGTGACGGCTTTTCGCTGGAAGCGGGCCCGACGCCTTCTGAAAAAGGCCCGGCCCTTTCCCGATGCCTTTTGCCGCCAGTGGATCGCCGGAGGGACAAAAAGGAAAGTGGAAGTACTGCTGTGCCCGGGCATCAAGACCCCATTGGCCGTGGGACTGCTGCAGCCCCGCATCCTTTTGCCCCAGAATATGGACCAGCAGGACAAAGACCGGCTCCGCTGGGTGCTCACCCACGAGATGGTACACATCCGCAGATGGGACCCATGGTGGAAAGGGCTGGCGCTTTTGTGCAGATGTTTGCATTGGTTCAACCCTCTGGTCTGGCTTTTGCCCGCTTTTCTGGAAGGAGCCATGGAGCGATCCTGTGACGAAGCGTGTCTGGAGCGTTTGGGCTCCGGGCAAAAGAAAGGGTATGCCCTGGCCCTGCTGTCCCTGGCGGAAGAGCAAAGCGCCTTTTGGGAAGGGGCCTGCGGCTTTGGAACAAGTGGATTGGAAGAAAGGATCGGTTTGATTATGAATTACAAAAAGATTTCCCGGGTTACAGTGGGTCTGTGTGCGTTGGGCGTGTGTGCCGCAGCCGGTGTGTCAGCTGTGGGCCTGGTGCCGGAGGAAAACAGCTGCTATACCATGAAAATGCAGGACGATCAGGTGGTGTTTGAGCCTGTTTCCGGCGGCCAGACAGGGGAGAACCTGTATCTCATGGAAAAGACAGAGGAAGGCTTCCTGCTGCACATGGCGGGAAAATAAAGATTTTCTTGGCCCCCAGCTAGGCAGGGGGCCTTTTTTCTGCCAAAATGTCCCCTTCTCTTGCGGCATAGAGCAAAAAAAGGTATAATCAAAGCATCTTATTTTGTTCGGGAGGTGCCCCATGAGGAAGGACAACAAAAAGCTGCGGCGCATGGCCGCAGGTTCTTTGGCGGCCGTGATGCTGCTGGGCAGCGTTTCGGCAGCTGGTTTTACCGATACCGATGGCCATTGGGCCAAAAGCTATATTGACAGTCTCAGTGCAAAAGGGATGATCCAGGGCTATGAAGACGGTTCTTTCCGTCCGGAGGGCCAGGTGACCTATCTGGAGACCCTGACCTTTGTCTCCCGCCTGTACAGCCTGGAGGGAGTGCCCACCGATACCATTGTAAAGAAGTGGCAGCCTGTGATCGAGGATGCCATGAAGGGCAGCGCCACCTGGTCTTATACCAACCTGGCTCTGTGCCTGGAAGCGGGGGTGCTGACACAGGCCGAATTGCAGGAGCTGACGGCGGAAGGACAGATCAACGGGGCCGCAAGCAGAGAGGATCTGGCGGTCTACCTCACCCGGGCCATGCAGCTGGCTCCGGTGGCCGCCACGCTGCGCACCTATTCCCTCACTTTCCCCGATGCGGCCAAGATCTCCAAGGACGCCATGGCTTCGGTGTATCTGCTCAATAAGATCGGCGTCATCGAAGGCATGGACGACGGCACTTTCCAGCCCCAGGGCAAAGTGACAAGAGCTCAGGTGGCCACCATGCTCTCCCGGGCCATCAATTATATGGAGGGCAATGGCCTGGAAGCGGTATTCCCCAACTATACCACCTATACCTATGAAGGCGGCACCGTGATGGCCTGCACGCAGGAAGAAAATGGTCTGAAACTGACCATCCAGCTGCCTGGCGGGGAGAGCCGCACCATTTCGGTGCCCTCCAGCGCGCTGCTCATCCAGGACGGGGCCAAAACCACCGGACAGAACATCATGGCCGGTGCCTTTGCCCGGGTTCGTTACACCACAGCCGACAAAAAGACAGTGCAATCGGTATGGCTGCTTTCCGGCCCCAAAACCGCAGAGGGCACAGTGCAGCAGGTGGATGAAAACTACCTGGTCATCAAAGACGGCGCCGGAGTCAGCCGCACCTATCTGCTGGATCGCCTGACCCAGGTGTGGGCCGGGGGAAAAGTAGGCGACCGGAGCCTCATTGATTCGGAGGCCGGGTATACATACGCCGACTGCACTACCGATGGCACAGGGCGCATTTTGTCCCTCCACCTCCAGGGCGGAGGATATAAAGAAGAGGGCATTTTGACCCAGGCCAGCGATGGCCAGCTGCTGCTCACCGGTGTTTCCGGCGCTCTTTCCCGGTATAGTTTGCCCGCCAGTGCATCCATTCAGGTGAATGGCGTTTCGGGTGCTTTGACCGAGGATCTGGTGGGCCGTTGGGTCACTCTGCGTCTTTCCTATGAGAACGATCAGGTGACTTCCGTTTCGGTGGACGGCAAAACCCAATATGTGCGGGGCATTCTGGAAAGCACTGCATCCTATCAGGGCAGTCAGACCATCCGCATCACCGATGTGTCCACCGGTGAGAGTGTGGGCTACCGTCTTGTGGCCAACTGCCCGGTGACCTATGAAGGAAAGGAGACCACTCTTTCCAACTTGAACAAGGGCAGCTTGCTCACCCTGAAGATGGACGGCAGCGAAGTCGCCCAGATCCAGGGAGCTTCCGGCAGCTGGACGGTCACCGGCTCCATGGCCCAGCTCACCTTTGGCGATAATATCCTGCTGGAAGTGCAGCCGGAAAACGGCCCTTCCCGGCTGTTTTCCTTGGAAACCAAAAACCTTCCCGCCATTTATCGGGATGGGGAGAAAAGCTCCATTGACCGCCTGTCCAGCGCCGATACCCTGACGGTGGCCGTGGTAGGCGGCAAAGTGTCCCGCATCGATGCCAAAACCCAGAGCGTCACTGTGACGGGCACAGTGGACCGGGTGTCCTTTGAGTCCCAGGGCAATCTGCTGTATCTCCGGGCGGCCGACGGCACCGTGCAGAGTTATGTGCTTTCCGCCGGAGTTCAGGTAGTGCAGGGCAGCACCAATATCCAGCTCTCCAATGTGGTGGGCGGACAGGTGACCATGACAGTGGTCAACGGCCTGGTAACCCGGGTGGAACTGGATGATTCCGCCGCGGCTGCCGGAGAACTCACCGGCAAGGTGCTGTATGTCAACGCAGGCGACCGGGTGATCCTGCTGGAAAGCGACAACGGCCAGGGCCGGGTGTCGGTTTCGGTGCCCACTTCGGCCAAGATCATGCGGGTCACCGGTACCACAGTCAGCCTGAGTAGCCTGGAAGCAGGAGCCAGTCTCCAGATCTTCGGCAGCTACAAGGGCGAACAGTTTGAAGCCACCATGGTTTTGGTGAAATAGAAACTTACTTTGGAATACAGCAGTGGAGTTATTCTTATATGTAAAAGCGTGGAGTTTGCTCCACGCTTTTTTGCATTTAAAAGAATAAATGGTATCTGGTATCGGAAAAAACGATAGCGCACATATATAATTATACATATATATATGATATAACAACACAATACAGTTAACAATTTCAGCACAAAATTATTATATAAAATAACCATAAAAATCATATTTACAAATAAATTTATTGTATATTATAATTAGAACGGATAGCAAAATTCCTTGCCTGGAGTGGCAAGAAAGGAGGAACCTGATATAGATTTAGAATGTATAGGTATAGGAAAAAGCGAGAGAAGGTTACTCCTTCTTTTCGCCCTGACAGGAGGAATTGATGTATGGGACAAGAACTTGAATATTTGAAAATAGCAAACAGCCCGTTACTCTGGATTGCTTGTATTCCTGCTGTAGCATTGGTCATGGTCCAAGCATTTTTATTTGCTCGAAGAGCTTGGAAAACCGGACCGCAGATGGGTGTGACGAAAGAACAGATGAAGCGAGGGGCTAAATCAGCGGCCATTGCTTCTTTTGGACCTTCACTGGTCATTGTTATTGGTGCTGTCAGCCTGTTGGCTTCTGTAGGTGGACCATTAGCTTGGATGCGTTTGGCGTACATCGGTTCAGTAATGTATGAGTTGCCTGCTGCAGACCGTGCTGCCACGGCTGCTGGTTCTACCTTGGGAACGAATGACATGACTATGGAAGCTTTTGCAAATTGCGCTTGGATCATGTGCGTATGCTGTTTGGGATGGATCATTGTATCGGCGCTGTTTACCGATAAAATGGGTAAATTGCGGGATAAAGTGGCTGGCGGAAGTGAGTCGGCTTTAGCAGTGATCGCTGTAGCTGGCGGTATGGGTGCCTTTGCGTATCAATGCTTTACCCGTTTGCTGCCCGGCGTCAACTCTGTTGATTTGGGCTCCGATCAGGTGTGGGCTTTGGTAGGAGGATTTGTTATCATGCTATGCTTGAGTATCTATGGACAAAAGAAAAAAGCCAAATGGGTATCTCAGTTCGGTATGACGATCGCTATGGTGGGCGGTATGCTCATTGGTGCGTTGACATTGCTGTGATTGCACTGCTACAAGCCTGAAACCGATAGAAGGAGAAATATTATGGAAGAGAATAAAGCTATTTTTAAATCTTCGTTTATTCCTTGGATTATCAAGTGGGGACGCAGCAGCAATCTGCTGGGAGTACTGCTTTGCTTCGGCCCCTGTATTGCATTGGGAATTCTGGGATTCTTTCCGGAATGGGGAGCTTTTGCGGCGGCGCTTGCCATTCAGCTTCCCACCAGTGCTTCAGCTTATATCTATGAGCCGATTTCTTATTTTGCTGTATTGGGTATTCCTGGAAGCTATATGTCTTTCCTTTCTGGAAATATTTCTAATCTTCGTGTGCCGGCATCATCCATTGCACAGGAAGCGGCTGGTGTGGAAGAAGGAAGCGATGAAGGTACCATTGTTGCCACTATTGGCATTGCAGTTTCCACTTTTATTAACATAATTATTTTAACCGTGGGTGTAGTGGCTGGCGCTTGGGTGCTAGAACAATTACCTCCCATTGTTTCTGAAGTACTTAATTTGTTGCTGCCTGCGTTGTTCGCTGCATTGTTGGCTAATTATATCGTAAAAAAGCCTAAGTTAGCTTTGTTTGGCGTACCGCTGGCTTTGGTGATGGTGATGCTTCATAACGCTGGTGTGCTGTCGATGTTGGGACAATTGGCAACACCTTTGGTGGTGTTGGTTTCAGTGTTTGGTACTATGGCGTTTGGTATCATTATGGCTCGAAAAGGGAAAATGTAAGAAAACATGTAGACAAAAAGCCGGTGGACTGTTATGATCGAAGTAAAAAAGAAAGGGATGGATCGTAATGTTGGAAACAATCGCCACAAAGGCCGTGGAACAAAATGAAGCGGTGCTCACCGATCTTGCCAAGAAGATCTGGGACTGCCCCGAAACGGCCTTTAACGAAGTCAAGGCCTGTGAGTGGACCGCTCAGGTGCTGAGAGATGCAGGCTTCCAGGTGGAAGTGGGCTGCGCCAATCTGCCCACAGCCATTCGGGCCACATGGGGAAAAGGCCATCCGGTCGTCGGATTTTTGGGTGAGTATGACGCTCTGCCCGGCCTGAGCCAGAAGGTGAGCACCGAAAAAGAGCCGGTCACTCCTGGCGCCGCTGGCCAGGGCTGCGGCCATAACCTGTTGGGCGTGGCCTGCGTGGGCGCCGCTCTGGGCATGAAAGCCGAGCTGGAAGCCACTGGAAAAGATGGAACTGTGGTCTTTTATGGCTGCCCGGCGGAAGAAGTGCTCACTGGTAAGGCCTTTATGGCCAGAGAAGGAGCTTTCACCGATCTGGATGTGGCTTTCTCCTGGCACGGCTCCAGCAGCAACAACCTGTCTGTGGGCACCATGACCGGCCTCAACAGCGCCATTTTCCATTTCACCGGTGTCACCGCCCATGCCGGCGGCGATCCTCACAACGGCCGCTCCGCCCTGGATGCCTGCGAGCTGATGAGCGTGGGCGCAAACTATCTGCGGGAGCATGTGACCAGCGATGTGCGCATCCACTATGTCTATAAAGAAGGGGGCACCGCTCCCAACATCGTTCCCGACAAGGCCAGCGTCTGGTATTATGTGCGTGCCATGAGCCGTCAGGCCATCGAGGATACCTATGCCCGCCTGGTGAAGGTGGCCGAAGGCGCTGCCCACATGACCGAGACCAAGCTGGATGTGGAGTTCCTGGGCGGCTGCTACAACACCCTCAATCCGGTGATGCTGACCAATCTGACCCATGATGTGATGGAGCAGATCGCTATGCCTCAGTGGACCGAGGAGGAGAAGGCCTTTGCCAAGACCCTCAACGAAAAGAGCCAGCAGTACGAAAAGGTGAAGGCCAGCGGCGTGCTGGAAAACGGCCCTCTGTGCACCTTTGTGGAGCCGGTGGAAAAGCGGGACGGCTATGGTTCCACCGATGTGGGCGATGTGCAGCACATTGTGCCCTGTGTCCAGGTGATGACCGCCACCTGTAACCTGGCAGCTCCCGGTCATAGCTGGCAGATCACCGCCTGCGCCGGTATGAGCATCGGCATGAAGGGCATGCTCTATGGCGCCAAGGTCATGGCCGCCACCGCCATGAAGCTGGTGGACGATCCCAAACTGGTGGAACAGGCCAAGGAGGAATTCAAGCAGAGCATGAAGGGCCAGAGCTATAAGTGCCCCATTCCCAAGGAAGTTCCCATTCCTCAGCCCCAGAAATAACAATGTGCAGCCGCCCGGCGAAAACCGGGCGGCTGAATGTGTCGAAAAAGTGGCCGAAGGCCATTTTTTCGAATTTTTGCAAGGGTCTGCATGCAGCCGATTAACCGCTAAAAGCGGTTAATCGGCCACACTTGTCCCTTGATAGGTGCAAAAAGCCACGCACAGGTCGCGGCTTTTTGCAGATTCATAGGGGTAGGGCAGACGATCTTTTTTCATTATAATATAGGTTTTTCGACAGTCTGAGCCGCCCGGCGAAAACCGGGCGGCTGTTTTGCTGCCGGGAAAAGGGGAGAGGAGAAAGAAAAAATTGGCGCTTTTCCCCATTGCCAGAAAAAAGCGGACCATGCTATAATGCTTGCGAAAAAGGAAAAGGGGGCAGAAAAATGGATCTGGATACTGGGATCTTTGTGTTTGAAATTCTAGGGGTCATTGCCTTTGCTTTTTCCGGGGCTATTTTAGCCATTCGAAAATGTATGGATCTGTTGGGAGTCATCGTCCTGGCCGTGACCACCGCTGTGGGTGGGGGAATTATCCGGGATGTGATTTTAGGGATCAATCCCCCTATGGCTTTCACCAGCCCAGAACAGACCGCCATTGCTTGTCTGGTGTCGGTAGTCATTTTCTGCGCTGTGGCCTATTGTCAAAAGAAAGGCATCGACAGCTTGTTTCATAAGCTGGACCTGTATATGACCATTTTTGACGCCGTGGGATTGGCCGCTTTTACAGTCACCGGGGTTTCGGTGGCCCATGGCAACAGCGATGGGTATAATCTGTTCCTTTATATCTTCGTGGGCACCCTCACCGGCGTGGGCGGCGGTGTGCTGCGGGATGTGATGGCCGGCGTGATGCCTTCCATCTTTGTGCGCCATGTGTATGCCTTGGCTTCTGTTTTGGGAGCGGCCGTGTGCAGCTTGCTATGGCATGTAAACTCGGCCTTGGCTATGGTATTGGGGGCCGGAGTGGTAGTGCTCATCCGGGCGCTGGCCATCCATTACCACTGGAAGCTGCCCCGCATTAAAAATCCGGACAAGGTTGGCATCAAATAAGTTGAAAAAGCAAAAGCGGAGAGGATGTTGTCCTCTCCGCTTTTTTAACGGCTTTCTCGCAGTGTGCGGAAAAATTCTTCCAGCAAACGGGAACATTCCGCCTCCAGCACACCGGTCACCACTTGGGGACGGTGGTTGAAATCCTCCCAGAACAGATCCAGCACACCTCCCATGGCTCCTCCTTTGGGGTCCCGGGCTCCAAAAAACACCTGGGGGATGCGGGATTGCAAAATAGCTCCGGCACACATGGGACAGGGTTCCAGGGTCACATACAAAGCGCAGTCGGAAAGCCGCCAACGGCCCAAAGTCTGGCAGGCTTCATTGATGGCTTCAATTTCAGCGTGGAGTAGGGCGTTTTGCTTTTCTTCCCGCCGGTTGCGGCCCCGGCCTACCACCCGGTCGCCCTGCACCACCACGCACCCCACCGGCACATCGCCGGTGTCCAGAGCCTGCCGGGCCAGTTCCAGAGCCTGCGTCATATAATCTTTGGGTTCCATGAGAAAAGCCCCCTTTTGACAGCAAAGATTATTTGCATTATACTGCAAAGAAGCAAAGAAAAAAAGGTGGTACAGCATGGACGAGATGAAGGAAGAAATGGAGAAGATCCTCCGTACATTAAAAGAAAAAGGGGTAGACTTCGAGGAATATCACCACGAGGCGCTGGACAATGTATTGGAGCGGGAAGAAAAAGATCTGTGCTTTAATGCGAAGATCTGCAAAAATTTGTTTGTCACCACGCGGAAACGGGACCGGGTGTTTCTGGTGATGGTGGAAGCCCATAAGAAAGCCGATCTCCACCGGCTGGCCCAGGCTCTGGGTACCACCCATCTGGGGTTTGCGCCCCAGGAACTGTTGGCAGAGCGATTGGGGCAGAAGCCCGGGGCAGTAGGCCCCTTGGGAATTCTCCATGATCGCCAGGGGACAGTGGAAGTGGTGTTTGACGAAAGCCTGCGTCAAGCCAGCCGGGTGGCCATGCATCCCAGCGTCAATACGGCCACTGTGGTGCTGCCTTTTGAGCAGTTGGAAGGTTTGATTCGAAAAAATGGAAATTTAGTCTATTTTATGAATTTTTAACAAAAAACAAGGGGAAAATCACCTATTTACTCTTCTTTCTGGTGGAGATAACACAAGAATTTGGTAAAGAGAGAGAAAAAAGTTTGCAATTTGTTTGTAGAATCTCCGGGAGGATTGTATTATAATGTGTCATATCAATGCGTAGATCCGGCTTTTGCCGGAAATATAGGCTCCCGACCGCCGGCAAAGACCGGCCAGACAGAAAGGGGAAGATTCCTGATGGAGACCCTGATGAAATACAAGGCCAAGCCGCTGTTCTCCCGATCCAAAGAAAAGGATCGCGCTGCTGAAAAAAAGGGTAAGGGCGGCAATGTGCTCAGTTGGGCACCGGTTCAGATCTTGCTGCTGGCCTTGGGACTCAATCTTTTGATCGAATTGCTCAATCACAAGGGATTGGGCGGGCTGCTGTCCTTTATCGGCGAGCACCCGTTGGCGTTTTTTGCCAACTATTTGATCATCCTGGTGACGCTGGTTCCCGCCTTGTTTTTTAAGCGGCGCATATTTTATATGGGCGTCATAGGCATCGTGTGGGCCATTGGCGGCATTGCCAACGGCATCATTATCCTCAACCGCATGACTCCCTTTACCACAGCGGACCTGGCAGTGTTCGCCACCGGCTTTGAGATTTTGCCCACCTATTTCACCAAGTTTGAAATGGTGCTGCTGGTCCTGGCTGCTGTTGTGGTGATTACAGCTGCGGTTCTGCTCTTTTTGAAAGGACCCAAGAGCAAGGACCCCCTTCCCCGTCGTTTGTTGGTGGGAGTGGCGGCCACGGTGCTGACAAGCTGCGCTCTGGGCCTGACCATCAAGCAGGGGCTGGAAGGCGGCGGCCTTTCCACCATCTTCAGCAACTTGGCCTATGCCTATGAAGATTATGGTTTTGGCTATTGTTTTGCCAATACCTGGCTCAATGTGGGTATTCGCACTCCTGAGAATTATTCTGCCGAGGACATGGGCCGGATCATGGGTGAGATGGATGACAATGCTGCGGCTCTCCCCCAGGGAGAAGCCATGACCGATGTGAATGTGGTTTATGTGCAGCTGGAATCCTTTTTTGATCCTCAGCAGATCAAGGGTCTGGAGTTTAACCAGGACCCGCTGCCCAACTGGCATGCTCTTCAGGAAAAATACACGACTGGTTTCCTCACGGTGCCGGTGGTTGGGGCTGGTACGGCCAACACAGAGACCGAAGTGCTCACCGGTATGAGCACCCGGTTCTTTGGCCCTGGAGAATATCCCTATAAGACTGTTTTGACAGAAAACACCGCTGAAAGCGTGGCGTATATCCTGAAGGGTCTGGGGTATGGCACCCATGCAGTCCACAATCACCGGGGTGTCTTTTATGGCCGGAACAAGGTCTATAAAAACCTGGGCTTTGATACCTTTACCTCTTTGGAGTATATGTCCAATACATCCATGACCCCCAAGAACTGGTGCAAGGACAAGGTGCTCACCGGAGAGATCGAAGCGGCGTTGGATTCCACCGATACCCCGGATCTGGTATATACCGTTTCGGTGCAGGGGCACGGCAAATACCCCACTGTTCCCGAGTTGGAGGAGCCGGCCATTACCGTGGAGAGCATTCCCAATGAGGATCAGCACTATTCCATGGAGTATTATGCCAACCAGATCCATGAGATGGATGAATTCATCGGCCAGCTGGTGGAAATGCTGGAAAACCGGGATGAAAAGACCATTCTGGTGCTGTATGGTGATCATCTGCCCGCCTTGCAGATGGATGAGGATACCCTGCTGACCCATGACCTTTATAAGACCGAATACCTGATCTGGAACAATTTCGGTCTGGAGAAAGAGGACGAGGGGATCAAGGCATACCAGCTCACTTCCAAGGTGCTGGCCAGCCTGAATATCAGCGACGGTATCTTCAACCGGTATCATCAGACCTGCAAGGATGAGAGCACCTATCTGCTGGATCTGCGGAAGCTGCAGTATGACCAGCTGTATGGGGAGCGTTATGTCACTGGCGGCGAACCGGCCTATGAGCCCACCGATATGAAGATGGGTGTGCGGCCTATTCGGGTCACTGGCTACATCAAGCTGGAGGAGACCTGGTATCTGGAGGGCGAGAACTTCACGCCTTACAGCAAGGCCACGGTCAATGGTAAGATTCTGGAGACCGAATATCTCAATGGCCACCTGTTACGGGTGATCGATGACAAACTGATCCAGGAAGTGGATGAGGTGAGTGACATCAAGATCAGCCAGGTGGAAAAATACAAAGAAGTGCTCAGCGTGACAGAATAGAAGCAAAAAGCCCTGAGGCGATGAGCCTCAGGGCTTTTCATATGCAGAAACTTACTTTGTCAGATAGCTGTATGCAGCCTGGGCATAGGCTGCGGCGCCGGCGGCCAGACCGTCTTCGTCAAAGATGATCTTGGGATGGTGCAGGGGATAGACCTGCTCCTGGTGGCTGGTGCTGCCCACAGAGAAGGAGCAGGAGGGCACCCGGGAGCTGATGAAGGAAAAGTCCTCGCTGCCCATGCTCTTGGTGTAGGACATGGGAGGAATGTCCACGCCTTCCTGGCCGATGGTTTCCTGGAGCCAGGTGTGCAGCTGCTGGCTGAACTCCGGATCGTTGATGAGGGGAGGAATGCCCCGGGGACGGTCAAAGGTCAGCTGGCAGCGGTAGGCATCGGCGATGCTTTGAGCCACCTGCTGCATCCGGTCCAGAGTGAACTGACGGGCCTCGTCGTTGAAGGTACGCAGAGTGCCGGTGAATTCGCAGTCCTCGGGGATGATGTTGCTGGCTGTGCCGGAATGGAAGGTGCAGATGGACAGGGCGGTAGGCTCCTGCACATCCACTTCATACCGGCCGATGTCCCCAAAAGCCTCGGCAATCTTGATGGCGCAGGTGATGGGGTTGATGGACTGATGAGGCCGGGCGCCATGGCCGCCCTTGCCGTGGAGATGTACCACGAACCGGTCACTGGAGGCGCTGCAAGGCCCGCTTTTCAGCATGATCTGGTTGGTCTTGACAATGTCGGAGGCCATGTGAGCCATCACAGCCACATCGGGCTTGTATTTGTCCAGAAGGCCGTTTTCCACCATCATCCGGGCGCCGGTGCCGTCGGTGCCCTCTTCGTCGGGCTGGAACATGAGAATGACCTGGCCCTGCAATTCCTCTTCGTGCTTTTTCAGCAAAGCGGCGGCGGTGAGCAGCATGGAGGTGTGGCAGTCGTGGCCGCAGGAGTGCATGACCCCGTCACATTCCGAGGCAAAGGGCAGACCGGTCTCCTCGCCCATGGGCAGGGCGTCCATGTCGGCCCGGAGCAGGATCTTTTTCCCTTCTTTTTTGCCGATGACGCCCACAATGGCGCAAGGGCCGATCTCTTCCCAGGAGATGCCCATGTCATCCAGGGCTTTTTTCACCAGGGCCGTGGTCTGGGGCAGACGGCAGCCCAGCTCGGGATGGTGATGGATCTGCCGGCGCCAGGCCAGCAGCTGTTCGTTCATCTCTTTGGCTTCTTTGTACATCATGTGGATTCACTCTCCTTTTTGAGTTATTTCAAATAAGACAGGGCGGCCTGGGCATAGGTGGCGGCCCCATAGGCAAAGGCTTTTTCGTCAAACTGCACCTTGGGATGGTGAGCGGGAAAGTGGGGGATGTCCGGATTGGAGGCCCCCAGGCTGAGGGAGCAGGAGGAGATCTTCTGGGACACATAGGCGAAGTCCTCGCTGCCCATCATCCGGCTGCTGTCCAGAGGCAGCACTTCCACCCCTTCCAGATCCCGTTTCAGCATGGCATACAGCTCGTCGGAGAAGGTTTCCTCGCTGTAATTGCTGGGGGTGGAGAAGTCGTTGTAGAACTCAAAGGTGCACCGGTAGAGGGAGCAGATCTTTTCCACCGTCTCCTGGATGCGGCTGAGCAGATTGGCCCGCACTTCTTCGTTGAAAGTGCGCACAGTACCACGGATCTCGCAGTCATTGGGAATGATATTATAGGTGGTGCCTGCATGAATGGAGCAGGTATTGACCACGGTGGGCTGCTGGGGGTCCACTTCGTAGCGGCCGATGTCGGTGAAGGCCTCCACGATCTTGGCGGCGGCAAAAATGGGGTTGATGCTGTTTTGGGGAGAAGCGCCGTGGCCACCCTTGCCGTGGAGAATGATCCGGTAATTGTCACTGGAAGCGGCAATGGTGCCCCGGCTCAGTTTGACCTGGCCGGTCTGATAGGGCTCACCGGCAATATGGATGGCCACAGCGTGATCGGGCTTGGGATTTTCCAGGCAGCCGTCCTCGATCATGGAGCGGGCGCCGGACAGAGTTTCCTCACCCGGCTGGAACATCAGGATCACAAGGCCCTGGAGTTCCTCTTCATGGGCTTTCAGCAGTTTGGCTGCACCCAGCAGCATGGCGGCATGGGTGTCATGGCCGCAGGCGTGCATTTTTCCCGGGCACTGAGAGGCATAGGGCAGGCCGGTGTCTTCAGTGAGGGGCAGAGCATCCATATCTCCCCGGAGAAGGATGCTTTTGCCCCCTTCTTTGCCGATATAGCCCAGCACGCCGCTCTGGCCGCAGGGACGGAAACGGACGCCCATTTTCTTCAGCTCTTCCTGCACTTTGGCAGCGGTTTTGGGCAATTCCAGCCCCAGTTCGGGATTTTCATGAAAATACCGGCGCCAGCCGATGATCTCTTGTTCCATAGCCTGGGCTTCCTGCAAAAGGCTCATAGGTAACACTCCTTTTTGGATTATTTTCTTATTTTATTCCGCATTGTTTAAGTAAGAAAGGGCGATCTGCACATAGGCGGCAGTGCCATAGACAAAGCAGTTTTCGTCAAAAACCACTTTGGGATGGTGGCCGGGATAGGCCTGACCTTCTGGGCTGGTGCTGCCCAGGGAGAGCATGGCCGAGGGGATGCGCTGGGTGACGAAGGAGAAGTCCTCGCTGCCCATGGCCTTGCCGGTCTGGAGAGGTACCAGGTCGATTTCCGGCAGATCCTTTGTCAGCAGGTCCTGGAGCTTCTGGCAGAAGTCCGGGTCGCTCTTGGTGCTGGGAGCGCTTTGGCCGATATACCACTCGGCCTGGCAGCGATAGAGCTCGGCCACCTGGTGCATGGCCTTCTGGAGCCGGTCCAGCAGCCAGGTTCGCTCTTCTTCGTCAAAGGTGCGGATGGTGCCCATCACCTGGCATTCATTGGGGATGATGTTGTAGGTGGAGCCGGCGTGGAGGGCGCAGATGTTTACCACAGTGGGCTTCTGGGGATCGATCTCATAGCGGGCAATGTCCTCAAAGGCACCGATGAGTTTGACGGCGGCATAGATGGGGCTGATGCTGTCTTGGGGAGAGGCACCGTGACCGCCTTTGCCGGTGAGAGTCACCCGGAAGCCGTCGCTGGAAGCCATGCAGTTGCCGCTTTTGATGGCCAGCTGACCGGTTTGCAGACGGTCGGCGGCGATGTGAATGGCAATGGCCCGCTCCGGTTTGGGATCTTCCAGGCATCCGGCGGCGATCATATCCCGGGCGCCGGTGAGTCCTTCTTCGTCGGGCTGGAACATGAGAATGGCAAGGCCGGGCAGTTCACTTTCATGCTCTTTCAGAATTTTGGCCGCGCCCAGCAGCATTGCGGTATGGGTATCGTGGCCGCAGGAGTGCATGGCTCCGGGGCACTGGGAGGAAAAGGGCAGGCCGGTTTTTTCGTCCATGGGCAGTGCGTCCATATCGGCCCGCATCAATATGCTGTGGCCGCCCTTTTTGCCGATATAGGCCATAAAGGCGTTGGGGATCACTTCCCGGTATTCCACGCCCCACTCATCCAGCTTCTGCCGCACCAAAGCGGCGGTCTGGGGCAGGTTTTGCCCGATTTCCGGGTGCTGGTGGATTTGCCGCCGCCAGGCGATGATCTCCTGTTCGATGGCACGGGCTTCCTCAAATGCGTTCATAACATCTCCTCCTTTTGCGGATACACTTTTCTATTTTTCAGAAAGAATCTCCAGAATGGTCTCTTCGGTATGGGTCATGCCGGGACAGGCAATGCGCCCCATGTTCTGCATGGTTTTTTCCGGGGTGCTGCCCAGGATGCTGTGGCGGCTGTCCACAGCCAGGGACTGGAGGGCCAGACGGCTTATATCCCAGGCGCATTGCACACCGGCTCTGGCTTTGAGGGCACAGCCCTGGTTTCCACCATGGCAGATCATGCCGGTGAGGGAAGCGGCCATGTTCTGCACCGCCAGGGCGATCTGCTCGTCGCTTCCCCCGAAGAGCAGCACCAGGCCGCAGGCCGTACCGGTGCCGCCGGCCAAAGCACAGCCGCACAGGGCGGACAGGCGACCGGAATATTCTTTGATGTAGATGGTCACAAGGCAGCTGAGAGCCAGAGCACGCAGCAGTTCTTCCCGGCTCTTCCCACTTTTTTGAGCTGCGCCCAGCAGGGGCATGGTGGCCAGAATGCCGTGGCTGCCGCTGCCGGTCAGGCTCATGGCCGGGGCCGAGGCTCCACGCACCCGGGCTTCGATGGCACCGCAGGCCAGATAGGTCATCTCATCCAGGATATTTTCCCGGTTTCCTGCCAGCACCTGGGTTAAAGGCAGCTTGCCTTCCTGTTCTCCCGCTTGCAAAAGGGCCTGGTTCATGGCTAGGGCATCCTCCAGAAAGCGGAATTCTTCCATGGGAGCCTGGCGCACATACTGGCACAGCTCCTTCAGGGTATAGCCGCAGATCTCCTGGCAGGGGTCCTGCTGCTGGGGAGAGGGAGGATCGTTTTTCAGCGTAACGCCGTCTTTTTCCAGATAGGTCAGGCCGGTGTGGGTGTTTTCCAGCCGGGCCACGCCCCGGTGGCCGCCTCCTGCCACCCGGGCCTCGATGAAGATCTCAGGAGCCAGGCGGCACATCTCCACTGTGACAGCTCCTTGTTCCAAAAGGGCCTGGGCCTGTGCATGGACGCCCTCCGGCAGGTTTTCCAAAGCGGCCAGACCTTTTTCGGCATCCCCTCCCAAGGCTCCCAGGGCCGCCGCCCAGGCGCAGCCCTCTTCCTCTGTGCCGGGAATGGCGCAGGTGAAGGCGTTTTTATAGATGCCGGAATTGACTCCCAGCCAGATCTTTTCCACCTGGGGCACTTGGGCTCGGGCCAGAGCACAGGCATAGGCAATGGCGCCCGGTTCGGTGACGCCATAGGCCGGGGCCATGTCCTGATAGATCAGTTGGGCCAGCTGTTTCATAAAAGCTCTCCTATAAATTCAGTGTGCGGACAAATTCCATTTCCCATGATACACCCCCGGGGGAAAAGGTTCAACCGATTGGGGAAATTTCCTTAGGATATCCTAAAAGATTCCGCAGGGCAGGGGTAATGGCCGCATCGCATTCTGCCGGGGAAAGACCCTGGTTTTTTAGCTGCTGCCGCTGTTCTTTCAGCTGCCGGTAGGCTGTCAGCATCTGTTCCTCGCGATAGAGGAGAGCCACGGCTTTGTCTTTGAGATCCTCTTCACGGGCCAGCTGGGAGGGGAGAAAAGCCAGGTCGATCCACACCGACACGCCGTAGTGCCCGGCCACCTCATAAAGAGCCTTTTCCAGCTGGGGCAGGTCCTTTTGATCGATGGGCGGGGAGAGGGCCAGTTTTTTTACCCCTTGCTGCACCATTTCGCAGAAGGCCGCCGCCATGCCCAGCTGAAAAGAAAGCAGATCAAATTCTTTGTAAGATGATGTCATACTCCATTCCTCCTTGGGTGATTATGAATAAAAGAGGGGGGATTCATCAATGAAAACGATTGGACAGATCAATAAAACTGTGATATCTTGTAATCACAGCAGCGAGACAGGAACGGGAGCCTGTTTCTCAAAACTCCATCATTTAAATGGCAAAACCCAGGGCAAAGCCCTGGGTTTTGTGTTTTGTTATGCTTCTTTGGTGGCAGCGCACACTGTGCCGGTGGCAGCATCCAGCGTGACGCAGGAGCCGCTCTTCAAAAGGGCGGTGGCATTGACAGCTCCCACCACGGCAGGGATGTCCAGAGCCAGTGCCGAAGTGGCGGCATGGGAATCCAGCCCTCCCTGCTCGGTGATCAGACCGGAGAGACGGCGGATGGCGGGCATCATTTCGTTGGTGGTATAGGGAACGGCCAGGATGTCACCATTGGAGACGCTTTTCAGCGCTTCCTGGGCGTCTTTGCACACCACCACTGGGCCGGTGACGCATTTTCGGGTGACACCAGTGCCCGAAAGCAGCAGGTCGCCGATGACTTCCACTTTCAAAAGGTTAGTGGTGCCCGAAACGCCCAGAGGCAGACCGGCGGTGAGCACCACCATGTCGCCGTTTTTCACAAGCCCGGCCTTTTGGGCGGCTTCCACTGCACCGGCAAAGAGGGCGTCGGTGCTGTCGGCTTCCGGAACCACCAGAGGGCAGACACCCCATACCAGGCTGAGCCGCCGCTGGCTGCGCACGCTGTTGGTGCAGCAGATGATGGGCACCGGGGGACGGAAGCGGGAGATCATCCGGGCGGTGCGTCCCGACTTGGATACCGGGATGATGGCAGCGCAATGGAGGCTGGTGGCCGTGGTGCAGGTGGCATAGGAAATGGAGCTGGTGACGCTGGGCACCGCCGAGGGGGCCTCTTCCCGCAGCCGGTTCTGATAGTTGATGTTTTCCTCGGTGGAAAGGGCGATGGCCGCCATGGCCTCCACAGCCTCCACCGGATACAGACCAGCCGCTGTTTCGCCGGAGAGCATGACGGCGCCGGTACCGTCATACACAGCGTTGGCCACATCGGAAACCTCTGCCCGGGTGGGGCGAGGATTTTTCATCATGGAATCCAGCATCTGGGTGGCGGTGATGACGATTTTCCCTTGGCTGTTGGCCTTTTTGATCATCATCTTCTGGATGGGGGGCAGTTTGTCAAAGGGGATTTCCACCCCCATGTCGCCCCGGGCCACCATGACGCCGTCGGACACAGCCAGGATCTCGTCGATATTCTCCAGGCCCTCGGCGTTTTCGATTTTGGAGATGATCTGGATGTCGCTTCCGGCCTGACGAAGAATGCGGCGCACCTGCATCACATCATCGGCCCGGCGGACAAAGGAAGCGGCGATATAGTCGTAATCATTCTTGACGGCGAAGAGCAGGTCTTCTTCGTCCTTTTTGGACAGATAGGGCATGGAAAAACGCACGCCGGGCAGGTTGACCCCTTTCCGGTCGGAGACCGTGCCGCCGTTGAGCACCCGGCAGACGATATCGGTGTTTTCCACCTTTTCCACCGTCAGGCCGATCAGGCCGTCGTCCAGCAAAATGGTGCAGCCGGGCTGTACATCTTCATACAGGCGCTCATAGGAGACGCCGCAGCCCGTTTCATCACCGGGTTCATCGGTGCGGCGCAGCGTGAACAGCTGGCCTTTTTCCAGCTGCACTTTTTTATTGGCAAATGTCTTGAGGCGGATCTCCGGGCCTTTGGTGTCCAGAAGGGCAGCCACCGGCAGGGAAAGCTCCCGGCGCAGGGCGTCGAAGCGATCAAACCGCTCCTGCTGCTCTTCATGGGTGCCGTGGGAGAAATTGAATCGGGCCACATTCATGCCCGCCTCCATCATCCGACGCAGGATGGCCGGATCGTCACAGGCGGGGCCCAGGGTACAGACAATTTTTGTTTTTCGCATGATCTTTTTCCTCTTCTTTCTTTCCGCGCGCCTTTTTCGGCAGCGGCCCGGCGCGGTCGGGCCGATCTGCTCACAGGATAAAGCCATATACAAAGATATGGTACCACCCCCCAGCGGCCATCGTCAAGGCAAAATCCACCAAACAAGGGGCAAAAAAGACTTTTCAAATTCTTAACAAATTACACATGACAGAAGCAGGCTTTTGTCATATGATATAGGTGAAAGGAATGGCCTTTCGTTCAATCCTTCGCCGGTTTGATCCGGCCTGTAAAATCTTTTAGGAGCTGATGAAGAAAAAATGCTGCTCATTCCCCATATTCGCATTGCCCGTCGTGTCAGCGGAGTTCTTCGGGAGCGTTTTCAGGTTCGCCTGTCCCCGGTTGTCTTCGCCTTTGGGAGCATTTTCCCCGATCTGGCGAAAAATGCCGTCACCGGTTATCACGACATCAATGAAGCAGTGAGCCGGGTGGAAGGGTTTTTGGCCAAGCGTCCCAAGAGCCGGCTGGTTCAGAGTTTCCGCTTGGGGGAGATTTGTCACTATACCGCCGATAGTTTCTGTCGGGTGCACATCCACCACGATCAGTATACCCTGAAAGAGCATATGCTGTATGAAATGCGCCAAAGCCGTCAGATGAAGCGGCAGCTGCCTCTGGCCGGAAAGCTGGCCATGGAGGATGTGTATCCTTCCCGTAGCGGCGCTTTGGAGCGGTTTTTCAGCGAGCAGCGGGAATTTGCTGCAAAGAAGCACAGCTATGAGGAAGAGACCAATGCTGTTGTCCGCGGCTGTGTGCTGGTGCTTCACAGCCTGGCCCATCAGCCTTGGGAGGAGGCCCATCCCGTGGCCCTGGCCCAGACCGGGTCGTAAGGCCAGTTTCTGGTATCTATATTGTTTTTTGATGATCTAAGCCGTACCCACAGTGGTGCGGCTTTTGTTCTGAAAAACAATTAGTATTTATTTCGGATAAATAAGCAGTTAGTTATATTTCAATTGTAAACTTTTCCATCCAGGGGAAGAAAAACGAAAAAATGGTTTTTTCCAGGCCGTTTTTCCTGTATAATAAAATGGTTGGGGAAAAGAACACCAACTTATTATTTGGAATACAAACAAAGGGAGTATGATACAGTGGAAAGATTAGTGGGAACCGTTTCCCGGGGCATTCGCGCCCCCATTATTCGGGAAGGGGACGACATCAGCAAGATCGTAGTGGACAGCGTGCTCAGCGCTGCGGAAAGCAGCGGCTTTCAGATTCATGACCAGGATATTATCGCCGTGACCGAAGCGGTGGTAGCCCGGGCCCAGGGCAACTATGCCACCGTGCAGCAGATCGCCCAGGACATCAAGGGCAAATTCGGCGGGGAGACCATGGGCGTGATTTTCCCCATCCTCAGCCGCAACCGTTTTGCCATGTGCCTCAAGGGCATCGCCATGGGCGCCAAAAAGATTGTGCTCATGCTCAGCTATCCTTCCGACGAAGTGGGAAATCACCTGGTGGATCTGGATGCTCTGGACGAAAAGGGCATCAATCCTTGGACCGATGTGCTCACCGAAGAGCGATTCCATCAGCTGTTCGGACCGGCTCGCCACACCTTTACCGGCGTGGACTACATCGCCTATTACAAAGAGCTGATCCAGAGCTGTGGCTGTGAGGTGGAGGTCATTCTGGCCAACGACTGCCGCACCATTCTGGACTATACCAAAAAAGTCCTTTGCTGCGATATTCACACCCGGGCCCGCACCAAGCGGCTTTTGCAGAAAGCCGGAGCTGAGACCGTCTATTGCCTGGACGAGATCCTCACCCAGCCGGTGGACGGCAGCGGCTGCAACGAGCAGTTCGGTCTGTTGGGCTCCAACAAGGCCACAGAGGAGCGGGTCAAGCTCTTCCCCAGAAACTGCGCTCCGGTGGTGGAAAGCATCCAGAAGCAGATGAAGGAACGCACCGGAAAGCATGTGGAAGTGATGATCTATGGCGACGGCGCTTTCAAAGATCCAGTGGGCAAGATCTGGGAACTGGCCGATCCAGTGGTGGCTCCCGCCTATACCGCCGGTCTGGAGGGCCAGCCCAACGAAGTCAAGTTGAAGTACCTGGCGGACAACGACTTTGCTGATCTGGAGGGCCAGGAGCTGAAAGACGCCATCTCCGACTACATCCGGCATAAGGATGCTGATCTCACCGGCAAAATGGTTTCTCAGGGCACCACACCCCGTCGGCTCACCGATCTGGTGGGCTCGCTGTGTGATCTGACCTCCGGCAGCGGTGACAAGGGCACTCCCATCGTTCTGGTGCAGGGTTATTTCGACAACTACACCAAATAAACAGGGCAAAAAACACCAAAAAAACAGAGCCAAATTTGGCTCTGTTTTTTATTTCCATATATTGACGGGGGGGACTGATATACTATAATAAAATAAAAAATAATTTAATGACAAAGGAGGGGCAAAAATGAAAAAGAAAATGATGGTGGCTGTGGTGCTGGTGGTTGTTGTGGCCGTAGTAGGTGCGGTCTTCTGGTGGCGCAATGCAGCCGGAGAAAAGGAGGACGAAGCTTTCCTCAAATGGATTCGCCCCTTCTACCAGGAAGAACAGGACAATTACATCTTCCAGGATGCCCAAGGGGCAGACATCACCCAGAAGGTGATGGAGGACACCCAGGACTGGGCCAAGGCGGAAAAATGGGGCAAAGTGCAAAGCTATGTGCTGGAAAACACCGCAAAAGCCTGGCATGAGACGGTGAAGGCCGAAGAGGGCCAGGTACAGCAGACCGCCGTGTTCGGCCAGAGCACCGGTGACAAAGGCCCCTGGGTCTTTTTCACCCTGGATGGCACCGTGTATTATAATGAGGCCACCGGCCAGATCACTTCCCAGGAGCAGGGCAGCTTGAAAGACATCTGGCTGCTGCCCCGGGACGACAAAGCGGTGACGGGCCAGTCGGTGACCGGAGACATTTCCACCGATGAAAAATCGGTCACTTACACCGGCTATGTGGAAGTGGGAGACAAGGGTAAATTCTATGGGGAAATGAAAGTGGAAGTTCCCCAAGGCTAAAGAGAAACAAAGGCCTGCCGCAAACTGCGGCAGGCCTTTTTCATATGTTTGGTTTTAGCGGCTGAGCAGCCCCACATTCACATCTTCGGCAAAGTTTCCGGTCTGATAGAGCACCAGAATCTCGTCGGCACCGCATTGGGCAGCGTATTCGCTGATGGGGATGCGGTTATATCGGGGGTCGAACACATAGATCTCCTCATAGCTTTCCGCCAGATAGGGAAGCAGGCTGTTGGCAAAGGAATCCTTGACCACCAGAAGGGTGCCATGGGCCTTCGGGTTTTCGTTGCGGATGGTGAGGGCCGGTGGGTTTCCTCCGAAGAACAGGGAGTATTTGTCCTTTTGATCCAGATAGGAGCGGTCGTAGATGGAGGTGGGCTCTTTATTCGGCTGCTCCATGGTCAGGCCGGGGAAATCATACCAGGTGATGGTATCCGGCTCATAAAAGCGTGCTCCCGCCTGGCTGTACAGTGTGCCGTAGAAGTCCGGAGTCTCTTGCTTGACGGCTTCCAGCTCTTCTTGGGTGAGAATCTCGTCCTCCCGCCCTGCGGCCTTCATATAGGCTTCGTAGGCCAGATAAGCACCTTTTGTGGTCCAGTGATGGTCGGTGCGGTAGTAGATGTATTCCTCCCGGGCATCCAGAAGAGCCTGGGCTACGGGGATGTTCTCCGCCTGCTGCAGCTGAGAAGCCCGATCCAGAAGCTGCTGCTGGTCATAGCTGGGGGCGTTTGCAGGCAGCTCATCCTGGTAGATGTACGCACTGGTGGGCACCAGCATAAAGCGGGTGGGCAGACCGGTGTTCTGGGCCAGGGCATCCACAGCAGTGAAGTTTTGTTCCACCCGGGTTTCATCCGGGGGATCAAACCGGGCGATCAGCCGGTCGCCGGCAAAATAGATGCCGTTGTTTTCCTGCTTGAGCATGGCCCGCTCGCAGATGTATTTCAGCCCCACCCAGGTGTCTCGCAGAGGGAATTGGTCGGTGAGGTAGGTCTCGAAGTCCTGGGTCCACTCGCCGGAGAAAAGGCCCTTCAGGGAGAAGTCCGGGCGCTGGGCCAGGGTGCGGTTTTCCATGGGGGAAAACTCCCGGTCGGGCCAGCACAGATTGAGCACGGCGCACACCAGGATGAAAAGGACAAACAGCCCGCACAGGGCAATGGATTGTTTTTTGCTCATAAATCAATCCTCCTAAAAGCGGAAGTAGAGGAAGGGGTTATAGGAGGCATCCACCAGATAGGCGGTGGACAGCAAAAGCCCCAGGAAACACAGGGCCATGGCCGCGCCCCACCGATGGGAGGGCTTGAGCCGCAGCCAAAGTTTTTTGCCCAGAGGCATACTGGCAAGGACCAGAATCAGCAGCAGAGGCAGGTAAGAGACCAGCCGGTACAGACTGGCGCTGTCCCACAGCCCGTTTCCGCCGCCAAACATGGCGCCGATATAGCCGAAGGCCCGGGAAATATCCTCATTGGCAAACAAGGCCCAGCTGATGAGCACCAGAAATAGGGTGTAGATGTGCCCCAAAGCGGCAGGGGCCTTTTTCAGAACGGAAAGGAGGAAGGCCTTTTCCACCATCAGAAGCAGGGCGAAAAACAGGCCCCAGCACACATAGTTCCAGGAAGCGCCATGCCAGATGCCGGTGAGCATCCACACAACGAAGATGTTCCGGTAGGTTTTCAGCAGACCTTTCCGGTTGCCGCCCAGGGGGATATATACATATTCCCGGAACCAGGAGCTGAGGGAGATGTGCCACCGCCGCCAGAATTCGGTGATGCTCCGGGAGATATAGGGATAATCGAAGTTGATTTTGAACTCAAAGCCCAGCATCCGCCCTAAGCCGATGGCCATGTCGGAATAGCCGGAGAAGTCAAAATAGATCTGGAAGGCAAAGGCCAGGACGCCCAGCCAGGCTCCCAGCACCGAAAGGGAAGAGGGGTCCATGGTTTTGTAGATCTCCCACAAGGCGCCGATGTTGTTGGCCAGCAGGACCTTTTTTGCCAGGCCGCACACAAAGGTCTGTACACCCTGGGCAAACTGCTCCACGCTTTCCCGGCGCTCCCGCAGCTGATCGTCCACATCCTTATACTTGACAATGGGGCCTGCGATGAGCTGGGGGAACAGGGTGACGAAGGTGCCGAAGGACACAATGTCTTTCTGGGCCCGGGCGTCTCCCCGGTAAACATCGATGGTATAGGACATGGTCTGGAAGGTGTAGAAAGAAATGCCGATGGGCAGACCCAGACCCAGGGGCTCCAAAAAGCTCAGGGCGGGGAAAATGGCCCGGAGATTGGTGACGATAAAGTCATAGTACTTGAAAAAGACCAAAAGCCCCAGGTTGATGATCACCGAGCTGGCCACTACTTTCCGGCAGAACCGGTCATTTTCCCGGTGGCGGGCAATAAGCAGGCCATGGCTGTAATCCACCAAAATGGAGAAGATCATGATGAGCACATAAATGGGCTCGCCCCAGCCATAGAAGATCAGGTTGAGAACCAGAAGGGCCAGGTTCCGCCATCGGCGGGGGGTTATGTAATAGATGCCCAGAGTCAGGGGCAAATAGAGAAACAAAAAGAGTATGCTGCTGAAAACCATTGCTCCAACGCTCCTACTTGGATTTTTTCAAAAAAGAAGGGGCCGGGGTGACCGGCCCACCGGTTAGAATGCCTTTTCAAAAGCCGCCACGGCCTCGTCGGCCTGGGGAGAGACCACATAAAGGATGAAATCCCCTTTTTCCACGGTGCGGCTGTCTTTCACCGTGTCATACACCTCGGGCAGATACTGCTTCCAGGTGCTTTCCAGATCGGCCTGCCGTTTTTCGATGGCGCTGCGTACAGCGTCCATGCGTCCTTCTTTCACCTGAGCCACAAAGAATTCGTCGGCCCGCACATTGATTGCGGCAAATTCCCAGGCGTAGGATGTGAGGTCGTCAGGGGAAAGACCGTAGAAGCTTTGCAGCAAAGTTTCGTCTCCCGCCTGGAGCATGGGCAGATTTTCTTCTCCCACAGCGGTTTTCATGCTTTCCAGAAGCTGATCGGGGGTTTGATCGGTGCTGCTCTCCTTCTGGGTACAGCCCCAGAGAGGGAAAGCGAAAAGGGCACAAAGGCAAAGCGCCAGCCATCGTTTCATAGATAAAATCCTTCCTTTTTGTCACAGTATTCTTTTAGACGCAGGCCGAAGGCCGTTTGTTTCTTATTTTGGGAAGGAAAATAGATTTTATGCAAAACGCCCAAAAAAGCGCCCGGAATTTCCGGGCGCTTTTTCTGCTTTTTCCAGGGATCAATAGGCGATGCCGAAGATCACCATATACTTGGCAGGCTTGCCGCAGACAGGGCACACATCGTCGATGTGCTCCTGCTCAAAGGGGATGCAGCGGGAGGGCATACCAGTTTCGTTTTTGATGACCTCTTCGCAGTGCTCGTCGCCGCACCACATGGCCTTGACAAAGCCCACCCGCTTTTGCAGGATGTCCTTCATCTCCTGGATGTTGTGGGCCGGGGTGATGTTGCCTTCCAGGTTGGCCTTGGCCTTTTCGTAGATGGCCTTGGCGAAGTCCTTCAGCATCTGCTGGGTGCTCTCCACCAGATTGTCCAGAGCCACCACAGTCTTTTCCCGGTTGTCACGGCGCACCAGCACGCAGTTGCCGTTTTCAATATCCCGGGGCCCGATTTCCAGACGGAGGGGCACGCCCTTCATCTCGTACTGGGCATATTTCCAGCCGGGGGATTGGTCGCTGTCGTCCAGCTTGACCCGCAGACCGGCCTTTTTCAGTGTTTCAGCGATCTCGGCGGCCTTTTCCAGCACGCCGGGCTTGTGGGCGGCCACCGGCACGATGACCACCTGGATGGGAGCGATGGCCGGAGGCAGAACCAGGCCTTCGTTGTCGCCGTGGGTCATAATGATGCCGCCGATGAGACGGGTGGAGATGCCCCAGGAAGTCTGATGGACATACTGGAGCTTGTTTTCCTTGTCGGTGTACTGCACACCGAAGGCCTTGGCAAAGCCGTCGCCGAAATAGTGGGAAGTACCGCTTTGCAGAGCCTTGCCATCGTGCATCATGGCCTCAATGGTGTAGGTCTCCATAGCGCCGGCAAACTTCTCCCGGTCGGTTTTCCGGCCCTTGATCACCGGCATGCACAGGTATTCAGTGGCCAGCTTTTCATACAGGTCCAGGATGTCCAGGGTTTCCTTCCGGGCGTCCTCTTCGGTGGCGTGGGCGGTATGGCCCTCCTGCCACCAGAATTCCCGGGTGCGCAGGAAGGGGCGGGTGGTCTTTTCCCAGCGCACTACGCTGCACCACTGGTTGTACAGCTTGGGCAGGTCACGCCAGGACTGGATGATGTGGGCATAGTGCTCGCAGAACAGAGTTTCGGAAGTGGGGCGGACACACAGCCGCTCCTCCAGCTTTTCGCTGCCGCCATGGGTGACCCAGGCCACTTCGGGGGCAAAGCCTTCCACATGGTCCTTTTCCTTGTTGAGCAAAGATTCGGGAATGAAAATGGGCATTGCCACATTCTCATGGCCGGTCTCTTTGATCATGCCGTCAAAGATCTTCTGAATGTTCTCCCAGATGGCCTGGGCATAGGGGCGCATGATGACGCAGCCACGCATGCTGGAATAGTCGATCAGTTCGGCTTTTTTTACGATGTCGGTATACCACTGGGCGAAGTCTTCATCCATGGGGGTGATTTCCCGCACCATTTTTTTGTCGTTTGCCATATTATATCCCTCTTATCGCTCCATAAATTGACGCATATTCGTAAAACGCGTCAATATTATATCAGTATTTTGGAAAAATGGCAAGGGAAAGCCACTATCTCCCCCGGTATTCATGTTGCCAGGAGTTTATAAGCGGTTAATCCCATTGATAATACATCTCTTGGGCAATTAGCTTATAAGTGGAAATATCATCAGGATCTATTTGATGACTGGAGAGAAAATTAGATATTTGGAAACTTTGAGTGGAGTTAGCATACAAATCAGTGACGCTGGTTCCAAAAATCCCCAGGGCTCTCCCGTTTTTGTCAAGCAAAATACAATCGATGTACAAATAATCAACATCACTATCGGTATGATTTTTAATTCGGCCAGTTATATCAAAGCTATTTTCATCAGAGAAGGAGATGTCAGTATCAAAAATATCATAGCGAATGGCACTGTTTTTCGCTCGAACAAGTGTAATTTGAGCAACTAATTGAAGTTCAGTTTCCGAAGAGAATTCCTTTTGGATTGTTGTCCCGGAAAAATTATAAAAATATCCCTTTTCACCAGGAGCAATCCATCCAGGAACATCACTGATAAAATCATCCGATTGCAGCAAATGCCCCTCAGGATCTTCCAAGTCAAAAATGCAGTTTTTCATATAAATGGGTGTTTTTCCAGTGTTTTCGATCTCAATTAAAGCATAATATTTCCAATCGCCAAGGATGTTTTTGAACACATCGAATCGATAGTCAGTAATTGCATACTGGATATCGGTTGAACAGCCAACTTCTTTTACGGTAATGTTGGGCTTTTCTTCCAGAAGAAATGTTTTCCGCAGGGAGGGGTTTGCTATTCTTGTGATAATGGCGGATACTTCGCTGCGAACAATAGAACTTTTTGGAGCAAATGTGCCATATTTGTCATTTCCAGTAATAATACCAGAGCGATAGAGCATCAAGATGCTATCATACGCATAGCTGGAAGAAGAAACATCTGGTAACTTGTTAATTGCATTTATTTGTTGAAAAGCAGATTGAGGAAGAGCACTAGATAAAATATAGGCAAAATCTTCTCTAGTAGCAGAAGAGGTGTAATTTGCCACTTTTGGCATTACGATATCATGGTCATTTGCATAATCTATATAGCATTGATACCAGGGATTTCCTTGCTGAAAAACATGGTCATCATTTGTATAAATGCTATGAATTCTACACGCCAAGGCCAGTGTTTCCGCCACAGTAATGGAGTTGGACGGACTGAATTTGGTAGCACCGCTGCCGTTCATCAGGCCTAATTCGTAAGCTGTCTTGACGCTTTCATAGTACCAAGAGGATGATTGAACATCTTCAAATGTTTTGCTTGTGTAAGTTCGAACCACCTTAAAGTTGGAAAATGAAGATTCGGCAGCGGTTATAGTAGTGCCGAGAAGGAAAGAGAAAAGGGTGAAACTTGCCAAAAATAAGGAAAGAAATTTTTTCATGAGTATACCTCCCATTTTTTACTTCAATATACAGGGAGGGGAATAATTTGTCAATAATATCTGATGGATAAACTGCCACTATCTCCCCCGGTATTCCCGCAAAAGAGAAGCAGAAAGGCCGCTGAGGGCCAGAAGAGCCGCCAGATTGGGCAGGGCCATCAGGCCGCAGCACAGATCAGCCAGCTCCCACATCTTTCTCACATCCATCAAAGCGCCCAGAAAGACGCACAAGCACACCCCCAGCCGGTAAGGAGCGATTCCCAGCTTTCCAAAGAGATACCGGGCATTGGCTGCACCGAAAAAATACCAGCCCAGAAGGGAAGAGAAGGCAAAAAAGAAGATGCACAGGGCGATAAAGGGGCCGCCCCATTTTCCCAGCACCGCCGAAAAGCCGGCCTGAGTCAGGGCTGCGCCGGTGAGAGAGGCATCGGGGGTGAGGACGCCGGTGACCAGGATGACCAGGGCGGTGAGGGTCAAAATGACAAAGGTGTCGATAAAAACCCCCAGCATGGCCACATACCCCTGCTGCACCGGATGCTCTACCCGGGCCACCGCATGGGCATGAGGGGTGGAGCCCACTCCGGCTTCATGGGAGAAAAGTCCCCGGGCCAGCCCCAGACGCATGACTTTTTTGGCGGTGACGCCGACGACGCCACCGGCCAGGGCCTGGGGAGCAAAGGCGCCCACAAAAATGGAGGACAGGGCGGGGAGAAGATTTTCCCGGAAGCGGAACAGGACAAAGGCGGAGCCCAGCATATAAAACAGGGCCATCACAGGCACCAGACGCCCGGTGAGAGCGGCCAGACGGCGGATGCCGCCGGAAAAGGACACAAAGCACAGCAGCGCCACAAGGATACCGGTATACAGCGGGGGAATGCCGAAAGCGGCCTGAAAGGATTCTCCGATGGCATTGGACTGGACCATGGCTCCCACAAAACCCATGGAGAACACCACCAGAAAGGCAAAAATCACCGCCAGCAGCCGTCCACCCAGGCCGGGGAAGGCGGCTTTGATGTAATAGACTGGCCCACCGGTAATTGTGCCGTCCACCTTCCGCCGGAATTTCTGGGCCAGTACCGCTTCCCCAAAAGCAGTGGCCATGCCGAAGAAGGCGCTGACCCACATCCAGAACACCGCTCCCGGACCGCCCACGGCAATGGCCGCCGCCGCACCTGCCAGATTGCCAGTGCCCACCTGGGCAGCTACGGCAGTCATCAGGGCGCTGAAGGAGCTCATGCCATCCTGGGAGGCCCTTTGGGAAAAGGCACCCCGGAATACCTGGCGGCAGGCGGGGAAAAAGCCCCGCAGCTGCACAAAGCCGAAGCGGAGAGTGCAGAACACTCCGGCGCCTCCCAGAGCCAAAAGAAGGAAGGGGTCCCACAAAAAGGCGCTGATTTTGTCAAATTGCTGCCAGAACAGATCCATTTTCAGTCCCTCGCTTTTCTGTTTTCTCAGAAAAGCCTATGAGAAAATGGAGCAGACTATGAAAAAATCCCCCAAAGGCAGCGCCTTTGGGGGATTGAGTGTGTCAAAAAAGTGACTTTTGCCGCTTTCCCGAAAAGCTATTACATGGCCCGGGTCTCGACTTCTTCGCCGATCTTCTCCATGAACTCTTCCAGGCTCATCACCTGGGTCTCGCCAGTTTTCCGGCTGCGGACGGCCACCTGGCCGCTTTCCGCTTCCTTGTCGCCCAGCACCAGCATATAGGGGATTTTCTCCAGCTGAGCTTCCCGGATCTTGTAGCCGATCTTTTCGCTGCGGTCGTCCAGCTCGCAGCGCAGGCCCATGGCGGTGAGCTTCTCCATCACCTGGACGGAATACTCGTGAGTCCGGTCGGTGATGGGGAGCACCTTCACCTGCACAGGAGACAGCCAGGTGGGGAAGGCGCCGGCAAAATGCTCGGTGATGACGCCGATGAACCGCTCGATGGAACCCAGCAGGGCCCGGTGGATCATGACAGGACGGTGCTTGTGGCCGTCTTCGCCCACATATTCCAGATCAAACCGCTCGGGCATCTGGAAGTCCAGCTGGATGGTGCCGCACTGCCAGGTGCGTCCCAGGGAGTCGGCCAGATGGAAGTCCAGCTTGGGGCCATAGAAGGCGCCATCGCCAGCGTTGATGACAAAGTCCTTGCCCATCTCCTGGATGGCGGCCTGGAGGGTGTCCTCGGCAAAATGCCACACTTCTTCTTCGCCCATGTGGTCATCGGGCATGGTGGACAGCTCGATGCGGTAGGTCAGGCCGAAGGTGGAATAGATCTCGTCAAACAGCCGCACCACATTCTTGATTTCTTCCTTCATCTGGTCTCTGGTCATGAAGATGTGGGCGTCGTCCTGGGTGAAGCAGCGCACACGGAACAGGCCGTGGAGAGCGCCGGACAGCTCGTGACGATGCACCAGACCCAGCTCGGCCATACGCAAAGGCAGGTCGCGGTAGGAATGGGGTTGGTTCTTATACACCAGCATGCCGCCGGGGCAGTTCATGGGCTTGACGGCGTAATCCTCTCCGTCGATCTTGGTGGTGTACATATTGTTTTTGTAATGATCCCAGTGGCCCGAACGATGCCACAGCTCCTGGTTAAGGATGATGGGGGTGGAGATCTCCACATAGCCATAGCGCTTGTGGCACTCACGCCAGTAATCCAGCAGAGTGTTTTTCAGCACCATGCCCTTGGGAAGGAAGAAGGGGAAGCCAGGGCCTTCCTCGGTCATCATGAACAGACCCAGCTCTTTGCCCAGTTTCCGGTGGTCCCGCCGCTTGGCCTCTTCGATCTTAGCCAGATAGGCGTCCAGCTCATCCTTCTTGGGGAAGGCCACGCCGTAGATCCGCTGCAGGGTCTGACGGCTGCTGTCGCCACGCCAGTAGGCGGCGTTGCAGGCGGTGAGCTTGATGGCGTTGCCCTTGATGCGGCCGGTGGAGTCCACATGGGGGCCGGCACACAGATCGGTGAACTCGCCCTGCTTATAGAAGGAGATCACTTCGTCCTCCGGCAGATCCTGGATCAGTTCCACTTTATAAGGCTCGCCCTTTTCCTCCATGAAGCGGATGGCCTCTTCCCGGGGCAGCTCGAACCGCTCCAGCTTCAGCTTTTCCTTGCAGATCTTCCGCATCTCGGCTTCCAGCTCGGAGAGCTGATCCTCGGAGAAGGGTTCGGGCATATCAAAGTCATAGTAGAAGCCGTTGTCGATGGCAGGGCCGATGGCCAGCTTCACTTCCGGATGCAGCCGCTTCATGGCCTGGGCCAGGATGTGGGAGCAGGTGTGCCAATAGGTCTTGCGGTATTCTTCGTTTTCAAAGGTGTACTGGTTGTTCTGGTTTTCGCTCATGGCAAAATTCCTCCTTTTGCGGGGCGGCGGATAATGAATGAAAAACAAAAAAGCCTCGCCCCTGAAATTTTTCAGGGGTGAGGCTCTGAAAAGTCCCACGGTTCCACCCTGCTTGCGCCAAAGGCGCCGCTTGTGACCTCTGTAACGGGAGGGCCCGTCCCGCTTATGTCGCGGGCAGCTCGGAAGTGGTCAGGCCGCGGCCGCCGCAGGATGCTCGCAGCAAAATGCATCCCTCTCTGAACGGTGCTTTGCGGTTTCGTCTTCGTCAAAGCCAATTTAATAAGGACACTATATCACCGGTGGGGAGGCTTGTCAAGGCAGATTTTAGCCCATCAGAAGGGCCATGACGGCCTTCTGGGCATGAAGACGGTTTTCCGCCTCGTCAAAGATCTCCTGGGCATGGCCTTCGAAGACCTCTTCGGTGATCTCTTCGCCCCGGTGAGCGGGCAGGCAATGCTGGATCATGCAGTCGGGTTTGGCTACCTTCATCATTTCGCTGTTGACCTGGAAACCGGCAAAGGCCTGTTCCCGCTGGGCCTTTTCCTGCTCCTGGCCCATGGAGGCCCACACATCGGTGAAGATCACATCGGCGTCCTTGGCCGCTTCCATGGGGGCCTGGGTCATGACAAATTTGGCATCGGTCACCGTTTTGGCATAGGCCAGCACATCGGGATGGGGCTGATAGGAAGCGGGGCAGGCGATGGAGACATCCATGCCGCATTTCAGGCCGCCCACGATGATGGAGTTTGCCATGTTGTTGCCGTCACCGATGTAGCAGATCTTCAATCCTTCCAGCTTGGCCTTGTGCTCCCGGATGGTCATCAGGTCGGCCAGCACCTGGCAGGGATGGCAGAAGTCGGTCAGGCCGTTG
>OGGQ01001342.1_pt1 | contig 32341 bp, 29 predicted proteins | sample 1571191 | NCBI WGS metagenome assembly OGGQ01 (sample SAMEA2582061, study PRJEB24529) | metagenome | biome: Human gut stool | place: China | collected 2011
CCGTTCTACCTGTTCCGTTTCCTTCATGCTGCCCTGCTCGACATACATGAGTCACCGATTTCTCGATGCGCTCGCTCTCCGTTTTCGGAGAGGGCATGGCGGTTTATCTCAGTTCAGACGGTCATTCAGTTGTCAAGGTGAACAATGTAATGAAATTACCATCTGATGTCATCATATCGCCTTAATCTTGACAAAACAATAGCTTTGAAGTACTATTGGTGTAACGGATATAACAGAATTATAAAATTACCATAAGAGAATGGGAGGGAATAGCATGGAATTTGAATTTGCACGGCACGAACCGCTTTATGACCGTATTTTGTTTGTCTTGACGCTGGACAGACAGAAAATGAAGGAGCGTATTTTGATAGGTGAAGAACTGCAAATCCGGTTTCGTTTGCAGGGATATGAAGATGCAGAAGTGCTGTGTGATGTTACACGCCCTTTGGGAACTATGCTGTCGGCTTTTGAGCATGACCCGGATGGGGAATGGAACCGCTTTGGTCTGGTACCTCTGAGAGAAGCCTTGCACCCCAACCGTTGGAAGCAGCCCGGACTGGAACAGACTTCCGGTGATTTTCTGGCAAAAAAATATCTCACCGGTGATCCGGTGAGAATGTACGCAGCGCTTCGCATCTGGAACGAATATTTGAAGGCAAGAGAGCCACGGGATCGGGAAGCTGCCTGCGAGCGTTTTATTGGAAAAATGAATGGCTTTACTGCCTTATTTATGGGAACTCCTCCCCTTGATTTTGACGACGATACAGGAAAGCCAAAACGCCTGAACATTACCACGCATATTTATGGTTCTGTGCCGCAGGAAGATACCCGTCTTGACCTTTGGTATCCGGACAGCAAACGAAAAATGGAATGTGTTGCCGCTTATTCGTCTCTCTATCCGCTGATTACCTATTACCTGAACCGGCTGAACGATTGGGGACTCTATTTCCGAAAATGTAAAATCTGTGGGAAAGTATTCCTTGCCAAAAGCCAGCGGTATGAGCTTTGCAGCGATAAATGCCGCAAAAAACAGTCCCTTCAGAACAAGCGTGAATTTGATGAACGAGCCAGAAAAAACAATTATGACCTGTGTTATAAGAACGAATGTCAGAACTGGCGGAACAAAATCAATAAGGCAAAGAAAACACCTGGATTTCCTGCTGACCGCCTGGAAGAAATGCAGGCTGCTTTTGAATCCTTCAAAAAAGAAGCCTTGCAGCGGAAACAGACTGTGAAAAAGAAAGCAGCCAGCCCGAATGAGTTTTCGGACTGGCTGCTCCAGCAGAGTAATATTATTGTGGAACTGGCTGAATGGGGAAGCTGAGGATTCAGCAGTAAATCATTTCTGACCGAATGATTTCTTCAGCCCAGCTGCGGATGCTGTTCATGGCTCTGACCCATTCTATTTGATTTTGGGCTTTCAATTTCTCAGTGATTCCTTCCGCAGCTTTCATCTGGTCGATGATACAATCCAGCCGGTTCTGCGCCTGTTCGTTTAAGTCAGCAAGGTATGTCCAAAGTTTACCGGACAAGACCAGGTCATGGTACCGGGCTGGATGGTACAGCTCCAAATAGGCTTTGTGCATCCGCCCCCAAATCCCGATGGGGCGGTTTTCCTCCGGCAGCTGCAAGTCGGGGATATAATAGTCACCAACCAGCACATAATCCATACCGTTTTCTGTCATTCTTTCTTTTAGATTCTTCATGGTTCGTTTCTCCTTTGCTTTTCTTTAATCTATTGCCCAAACGAACCGTTCTATTTTGTTGCTTCTATATGTACCGTGCTCTTGCTGATGTCGAATTTTTTGGCTGTCTGGCGTACTGTCGCATTGTAATCAATAATGTAGTTGGCCACTGCCACTGCCCGCTCTTCAATATACTCTTTCATGGGTTTCCCCCTGAGGTCATTGTTTTTACATTTTATTAGAACGCAGAAACAATTATTCTCTTTTGGGGCAGGGTTTTTCCCATTGGAGTCAGAGGGCCCGCATCTGTCAGATCATACCGGACAGAGCCATTCTGAAGCAGGGCCCTGCTTTGTCTCAGTCACATTCCGCTGCCTTCCGGATCCACTTTGATGCCCATTGAAGCAGGAGTTCCGTATCCTTCCCAAGACTTTCTGCAGAACACGCCTTTCCTTCCTTCTGCTCCATGGCCCGCATCAGGACAGGTTTTTCTTCTTCCTGAAGAAGGGAAAGCAGATCCGTCCTTTTCCGGGCATACCGGCCGGTCTGAAGAAAGGCTATGGCCTGAAGAGTAAAAACGGACGATTTGTAAAGTCCTTTTAAAATATCCGGGCTTTTTTCATGAAGAAGATTATGGACACCCATATGATAAACATTACATGCTCCGATCCGGACCGTTCTTCGGATATCATTCCTGCCGATCCGTTCCAGAAGCTGGTCCGCCGATCCGGAAACAACAGTGGTGTCATGGCAGAACTGAAACAGGTCTGACGGTTCCCAGGAAAGCAGCTCCTCTTTTCCGGAAAGGAAGCCGCATACCCGGTTCCTCTCCGGCAAAGTGTCCAGCATCCGTCCATATGCCTCCAGATCTTCTGCTGACAGACTGTCCAGAACCAGCACCACATCAATGTCGCTCTCTTCATCCGCTTCCCCGCGGCCGAAACTCCCCTGGAGTCCCATCAGCCAGATCCGCCCGCCAAACAGGCTCATGACCGCATCCCTGTACTGTTCCATCCATGATTCAATCTGAAAACTCATATGTTCTCCTTTCCTGCACTGCCCGTCCCCATTCCGGGATCAGACTTGTTTGCAGTTATTATATCATGGAACCACCCCCGCTGTCACAGAAACGCCGGCGGCTGTTTTCTCAGTTCCTTTTCTCCCCCCGTTTTCTCCATCTCCGTGCCGGAATCTGTTCCATACCCAAAATTCAATAAAAATTAATATCCTCTTCGTATTTTCTTCAAATCCTGATGTTAGACTGTATTCTGTATTTCCGTCACATGACTGCCTGAAATTCATTGCTGCTCCATAAACCGGCCCTCCGGCATATACCGGATATCACCGTCACTGTTTTCCCGGGCCTTCTGTTGTTTTCTTTCAGATTCGTATTAATAGCACGATAAATAATACATTTTATAATGAGTTCAAGTCGACATTACCATTACTTAAACTAATGCCAGGAGGTAGACACAATGCAGGAGAAAAAACAAATCAATGTGGAAATCGGTGCAAGAATCAAAGCTGAACGTGAGAAAGCCGGTCTGACCCAGGAACGTTTTTCTGAACTGATCGGACTGGGAACAAAAAGTGTTTCCGCCTTTGAAAGAGGTGCGGTAGGAATTTCCTTTGTCACACTGAAAAAAATCTGTCAGGTATTGTCCGTTTCCGGAGATGCCATCATATTCGGCGAAACCGGCGGAAACCAGAACGATGTTTCCCGTCTGGCTGCAAGACTGGAACGTCTTTCCCCGGAGGAATATGCCATTGCAGAAGAAATCATATATAAACTTCTGGAAGCCTTTTCCCTGAAAAAATAAAAATGGCTGTTAAGTGGTGTGTCATCTGCTTTCACTTAACAGCCTTCTGTCTGTTTCAGACATTTCTTTCCGCCTGATTTTCATGTCCTTTCTCTGTACCGGATCAATGCCGGAGCCACCTCTGCCTGCCGCTTCGGAATCAGGCTCACCGTAATATCGTCGCACTTCTTTTCATGGAAAATCATACGCCACTCCACACGGCTCACCGGCTCAAAGTGAAGCGCCGAAAAGACCGTGTGAAGATTTTTCTGACCTCCCTGTCCTCCGGAAATGGCAGTGGGGCCATCTGCACCGCCGATAATTCCGATGGCTGCCGCACCTGAAGTACTCTTTTTTCCTTCGGGAACAGACGGCATCCGTCTGGGGCGGTCCCCGTCAGCACAGTCTGAAAGGGTCATGACTCCGTCCGGAAGTCCCGGATCAACGGTATAGCTCATGACAATGCAGTGCCCGGGATACTCGGTCCCCTGCTCTGCCAGCCGGCTCATGTCCATGAACTGTGCTTCATGCTCCTGCACTGTAAGGACATGTTCACTTCCGCCTTCCGGCCAGATAAAAGAAAATGTATCCCCAGGACAGTCCGTCACGAAATGCGGGCCGGGGAAAGGGACTTTCTTCTGTGTCATGGTCACATCCAGCGTCCGGATCTCAGGTCTGTGCTTCGTGGGCCATGGATAGCAGAAACGACTGATCATCCATCCGTCATCCGGATTCAGTCCGTAGTGCTCTGCCGCCTTTTTTCCTTCTGCGCCCCTGTCCTGCTTCGCCAGGTCCGGGAAATATACGGTCCGGCATCCATGAACGGCCTGAAGTTTTTTTCCATTGAGCTGTACCGAAGCTCCAAACTCCATGTGCAGGGGATTATCCCGTTCCAGCATCATCCGCTGCTCTTCGGAAAACTCTCTGTCTTCCCCGTTTCTCATATCCAGTCCCCATTTTTTCATAAACATCCGGATCTGAGCCGCTTCCGCTCTCATGCAGAAATCCATCACCAGACCGCGGCCGCAGACATAAATGGAAGGAATGGTCCAGAAATACCCGCCCCACAAAAATTCCTTCTGAACGAATCGCTCCGTTCCTGCCCGGTCTCTGCCGTGATGCCCCCAGAAGCTGCCGTCAAAGAAGACTTTCCATTCTGTTTTTTCCATGGATTTATCCTGTTTTTTTTCTTCACTTTCAGATATAAAATCTGCTTTGTTTTCTGATCCTGTCACTGTATGATATGTCTGTTTCAATGCCTTCTCCTTTTCCCCATCTGCACATGCCGCACGTTCTCTGCATTACAGAACGCAGCAGATTCTGATGCCGGCAAGTTCGTCTTTCAGAAGATGCCGGCCCAGACGCCCTTGATCATAAAGATCTCCGGGAGACCGGAATGTCTGTTTTTCCTTTGTCTGTTCACAGTACAGATACCACCCGGACTCCCTGTCATGGCTGATAAAATAATCCATTCCTCCGTACTGCAGTTCAATTTCCCGCCCTTTTTCCAGTGCATCTGCAAGGACTGCATCCGCATAACGCCGGTACCATTCATTCCAGAAAGCAATATAACCATTGCGGTCAAATTCATTTTCCGGGATGGTTTTCGGCAGACAGGAACGATAATACCGTTCCACTTTGTCCGCAAACCGCACCACTTCTTCCCGGTAATCCTGAACTGAAACCAGTTCACTCTCCCCTGAGGGCAGAATCAGCCGGACGCCGGCATCCTCATGCACCACGGACCAGTCCATTCCGTTATCACATCCGTCAATGGATACTTCTGACAGTTCCTCATTGGCAATAAGAAAAAAACCGCAGCAGGGCACCATCTGGATGCTGTGAGGGCTCATCCGTTTATCTTCTTTCAGAGATTTCAGAAGATAAAGAGCCGTCGCACTGACTGTCCCATCGCCTTCCATGACATTTTCCCCTATCTGAACGGCAACATGGCCATGCAGACATCTGTCATCCGGGTCATCCTCCGGTCCGCAAATCCAGGAGAACCGGTCCACACTGATTTTAAACGTTCCCATCTGCTGCCTCCATCCATTATGTTTTACTGATTGTACCATACTCTGAGCTTTGCCGGCAAATCATCGGCACGTCTCCTCCTCCCGCCCGGTCCGGATTTCCCTTTCTTCCAGAACATCCGCTTCCACCTGATACCGCTCATCAATCAGAATCTGCCGGTACCCGTATTTCCTGCATATTCCGGAATAATACGCATTTTCTTTCAGAACGGAATCCATGGTACAGCCTGCGTCATCCAGGCGGTGTTCGATTTCATTCGCATGATTTATGATTTCATCAAAGTGCTGTTCAATATAGTTTCTGCTCATGACAAGGCAGATACAGCGGATCTTTTCCAGATACTGCTCTGAAAAATCCGATTCCCATCCGGCTGGAATGTAACAGCCCTCAATCACCAGATTCTGACGGTTTTCAATGGCTGTCTTTATGATTTCACGCACAATGGGCCACAGATACTGTTCCAGCCTCCTGTCATCCTCCGGGGTCAGATCCGTATATCCGCTGCGGATCAGTCCCATTTTCAGATGGTCCAGAGACAGGTAGGGATATCTGTATTTTTCCAGAATCTTCTGGGCCAGTACAGTCTTTCCTGTATGGGAAGCACCGGTAATCAGAATAATCATCTGCTGCTCCTTTCTCCTGCAGTATATCCATGGTCCTCCATATTCCCGGTCCGGCAGGCAGCTCCGTCAGACTTCCGGAACCGCCGCGTACGGAAGAAACCATGGCAGAGGATTTGTTATACTGTTTATTATATCATGTCCTCCGGACATGCTATCCTCATTTTGCGTCTTGTGGATATGGCATCCTTATTTTGTGCCCGGCCTTCTCCCGGCGGACTCTGTGGGGCCCTTTGGGAGATGCCTTGCTGAACCGTAAGAATCCTGTTATAATGATTCTGATTTTACCTGATAAGCAGATACATTATAGTCCGGGAGGCAAAACCCATGAATATCATCTGTTTCGGCGATTCCAATACCTACGGATATGATCCCTGGACAGGCGGCCGATACGCCCCTGAAAACCGCTGGACGGATATCCTGGCTGAAAAGACCGGATGGTCCGTCTGCAATATGGGAAAAAACGGCCGCACAGTTCCTCCTGTGCCTCCTGATTTTCCGCCGGGCACAGATTTTCTGATCCTGATGCTGGGCACCAATGACCTTCTGCAGGGAAGGACTCCTGCGGAGACTGCCGGACTCATGAAACAGTTTCTGCTTGGTCTCTGCCAGGATCCGGAAAAGATTCTTCTGACCGCTCCGCCGCCGCTCGTTCCCGGCGGCTGGGTCCGGGATCCGGCACTGACAGCTGCTTCTGTTTCCCTGGCCCGGTATTACCAGGTCGTTGCCTCACAGCTGGCCATCCGGTTTGCCGACGCCGGAAGCTGGAACATTTCCCTGACCTGTGACGGAGTACATTTTACGGAGCAGGGGCATCATGCCTTTGCGGCCGGAATTTATGAGGTGATTATGCAATGAAAGCGATTTTACTGATCCTGCTGGCAGTTCTTCTTTCCCTGACCGGATGTGGTCAGGGATCTGAGGCGGATTCCTACCGCCAGATCAGTCAGGAAGAAGCAAAAGAAATGATGGACAGCCAGGAAGTATTGATTCTGGACGTCCGGGAACAGGAAGAATATGACAGCGGACATATTCCGGGGGCTGTTCTTCTTCCTGTTGGAACCATCGATGAAGACACGGCCGCTGCCGTCATTCCGGAAAAAGACACGGCAGTCCTTGTATACTGCCGGAGCGGGAACCGCAGCAAAAAGGCATCCGCGGCTCTGGCAGAACTGGGATATACCGGTATCCATGAATTTGGGGGGATCTCCACATGGCCTTACGAAACTGAAGAGTAAGCAGGAACAGTCCCTGTCTTTCAGAGCCCGGCTCCGTCCGGTTGTATCCATTCCACATAAAATACCGGAGCCATCCGGAGGACATGTTTCCTCCGGACAGTTCCGGTATCTGAAAAAAATTCACAGTATATCTGTTCCGACAGCGGAATCTCTGAAAAAGATTCCGCTGTTTTTTCATCTGTCAGGCTGCCGCTTCTTCCCTCTCCCTGTGTTCCATGGATTTAAACAGGGCAGTGCAGATAATAATGCCTATCACAATCGACAGATAGTCCGATGTGGGCTGCGCGTAAATCACGCCATCCAGTCCGAACAGACGGTTCAGCACAAAAATGGACGGAATAAAGATCAGTCCCTGACGGCAGATGGTAAGAATCAGTGACGGCAGCGCTTTTCCCATTCCCTGGATTGTGTTGATGCAGAGGAACAGGATTCCGATGAAGGGACCGGAAAGCTGCAGGGCGATGACCATCTGGATTCCGTAGGCAATTACCTCCGGGTCGTTGATGAAAATCTGAATCAGTGTTCTTCTGGCTATCATCATGAGAATCGTCAGAACCGTGCCCATGACCACGGCACTGATGCCGGTAAAACGAAATACCTGCATCAGGCGTTTTTTATTTCTTGCGCCGTAATTATAGCCGATCAGCGGCTGAATTCCGGCACACAGTCCGATCTGGAGAAGAACCACCAGCATGTTGGATTTCAGCGCCACGCCCATGGCGGCCACCGGTGTGTCTCCATATCCCACCAGTGCCAGATTCAGGACAATATTGGCGCAGCTCATCAGAATATTATTGAGGGATGCCGGCACTCCGATGGCGGCCACCCCCAGTGCAATGTTATCGCCGATTTTAAAATCTCTGGGATGAATGGAAAGACTGGATTTCTTTCTCACAAAATACTGAAGATAAAAGAGGCAGGCTCCGATATTTCCGATAACCGTCGCAAGCGCGGCACCGAATACCCCCCAGTCAAACCACAGGATCATAATGGGATCCAGTACAATGTTGACCACCGTACCGATCATGTTTCCGATCATGGATTCCCGTGCAGCTCCTTCTCCCCGCAGAATGTTTCCGAACGCTGTGGCAAAAATAACAAACGGTGCCCCCACGGAAATGCAGGTCAGATATTCCCTGGCATATCCAATGGTATTGGCACTGGCACCGATCAGTCTGAGAATCGGTTCCATACCGATCAGAGATATAACCGCCACAATGATTCCCAGTCCCAGAGAACCATAGCAGCAGAAAGAAGAAGTATTCCAGGCCCGCTGGATCTGTTTTTCTCCCAGCGCACGGGAAATGGCGGAACTTCCTCCTATGCCGAACAGGTTTCCGAGAGCCATAAAGATCATGAACACCGGCGTTGCCAGTGAGACCGCAGCCACCTGCAGAGGGTCTCCTGTCTGGCCGATGAAAAAGGTATCCGCCATATTGTAAATGACGACTACCAGCATGGAAATCATTGTGGGAATGGCCATCAGAGCCACCGCTTTCGGAACCGGCGCATCCTCAAACAATTCTCTGTTTATATTCATCGCTGTTTTATCCTCCTCTTTTTTCCGTTCTTACTTTATGTTTTCTTCCATCTGCCCCACAATGCGGAGCAGCCGTTCCAGATCTTCTTCAGAAATTCCGTTCTGAAGCTGGGCTTCAAACCGGTCCAGCCGGTCCTGCATCCGGCTTCTGGCCTCTTTCCCCTTCTCCGTAATGACCAGTTTTTTCATTCTGGCGTCATAGGATACAGGTTCCCTGAGGATGTATCCGTTTTTTTCCATCAGCTGCAGAGTTCTGCTGGCCGTGGAACGCCGGATTGAAAACTCTCTTTCAATGTCCCGCTGCACAACGTCCCTGCCCTCTGACCGGATCAGATAATGCAGAACCCAGTCCTGATGAGCGGTCAGCGAGTCCCCCTCCTGCACCGACATCTGGTTGATTTTCCGGTAAATCAGATTTGACAGAACCCGGATATCAAACCCGACATGCCTCATATTCATAATGAATCCTCTCACTTCCTTTCAAAAAATGTAAGCTGGCTGACATTCTAGCACAGATTTCTTTAAAATGTCAACTGCCGGATCCGGGATTGCAGAAGAAAACTTTGAGTTCGGGCGGGAAGGAGCCCGGTATGTCCGCCGGAGCAGCTTCTGTTCCGCCGGAAAAGTTTACATTTCCTGGTATCCGGAATATCAGCACACAAAAAATACCAGGAAGATGCATACATCTCCCTGGTATTTTTATGTAAACAGATTGTCTTTTTCTTTGGCTCTGTTCTGACTTCTGAATCAGATCCTCTGATTCCCGGCGGGCGGGACATGAGCATTTCCGGCTGTTTTTAAATCCTCTTTGCAGCATTCCATGTCTTCTGCAGGCTGCTTCATCATCCGCTCCCACTCTGCACGCAGATCTTTCAGGCATTCTTTTATGATAATTCCGCATGCTCTCTTCCTGTTCTCAATAAACCGGACTTTCGTGCATCGCATAATTTATCTTTACCATGTGAATATGGTCTTCCCAGACTCCGTTGATTTTCAGATAGTATTTTGAAATTCCCTCATTGATAAACTGATTTTTTTCCAGAACCCTTAAAGATGCTCTGTTTTTCGGCATCACATTCGCTTCTATACGATGCAGTCCCAATTCTTTAAATGCATATTCTGTCAGCATTCCGACTACAGCAGACATATAGCCTTTGTTGACATAATCTTGGTCCATTTTATATCCCAGAAAAGCAGAGCAGAAAGCCCCCCATACCACATTGCTCAGTCCGATCATACCTATAATTTTTAACGGCTGTTCCACTGGCATCATATAAAAGCGGAATGCTGTCCCTGCCTCATACTCAGCCAGCTCCTTTTTTAAGACTTCCTGCTGATATTTCAGCGAAAAAAAGTCCTCACTCCGTGCAGGTTCAAAGGCTTCCAGAAAAGCCCTGTTTCTTTTATAGTAATCAGCTGCCTGTTCTGCGAGAGACAGGTCAGCCGGTACAAGCTGTATATACTGATTTTTCATGATGCGCTCTCCTCTGCAGTTTCTGATTCTTCCGCTTTATTCTGCCGCAGTGACGGCCAGCGGAAACAGACCGTTTTTCTGTCTGTTTTCCCATCCTGCCTGCACGCGGAACAGATGGAAAAAGCCGGCAGGTCAGTGTTGCTGGCTTCTGCATATTTCATTCCTGCCACCTCAGAGCCCCAGCCCGGACACCCATGTCTTCAGTTCTGCTTCATTCAGACGGCCATTTAGCATCCTTCCGTCCATGATTCTGGCCCCCGGAGCACTGTCTTTCAGCCCCTCGGCCGACCGGCCCAGACCGCTTCCGCCGGATGTGGCAAAAAGTACTATGGTCTTTCCGGAAAAGTCATAGCTTTCCAGAAATGTATTGATAATGACCGGCGCTGCATACCACCAGATGGGAAATCCCAGAAAAATCACATCATGACCGTCCACAGGTGCACAGGTATCTACCAGAGCCGGCCGGCATGTTCTGTCCTTCATTTCCACACTGCTGCGGGAATGTTTATCCATCCAGTTGAGATCAGCGCCGGTGTAGGGAACTGCCGGCCTGATCTCATAAAGATCCGCGCCTGCGGCATCTGCCAGCATTTCTGCTGCCCTGGCTGTGGTCCCGCCGGCAGAAAAATATGCAACCAATGCCTTCATAAGCCTAACCTCCTTATTTCTTCAAAACTTTTTCTTTGTTCCCATTATAAAACTGACTGTTAAAAATGTAAAATGCTCACTTTCTATCTGCAATTATTCTTAAAAGGCATTTTGTCTTATCTGACCATCAGCAACATAACAGGATGTAAAAAAAGATGGATCACTATGGAACTACGCATTCTGAAATATTTTCTGGCTGGGTACGGAAAAAGCATTACCCAGACAGCATCTCTGCTCCACCTGGCCCAGTCTGCTCTCTCCCGGCAGCTGACCCGTCCCGAAAAATCTGAAGAAAGGCACAGGCAAGCCTGTTTCCATGGCTGACCTGTGCCTTTTTCACGCACAATCTGCTGTTGTTTCCGGACGGTATATTACGTCTTCCCATTCTCTTCCGTTTCCGGCCGTGTCCTTCACGGATTATGGCCGTTCTGCTTTCTCCGGCTTTTCCCCGCACTGAGGAGAAGACATCTCGTATTTATCGTCCGGATGGCTCCATCCCCATTCACACATGGCTTCCAGAACCGGATACAGGCTCCTCCCCTTTTCCGTGATCTGATATTCCACTCTGGGCGGCACTTCCGGAAAGACTTCCCTCTTTACGATTCCGTCTGCTTCCAGTTCCCTCAGCTGATTCGTCAGCGTCTTCTGGGATATGGTCTCCAGGTATCGGAGGATTTCTCCGAACCGCTTCTCCCCTTCCCTTATCAGAAAATATATGATCAGGGGTTTATATTTCCCCCCGATGACATGAAGTGTGATTTCCATTTCACATGTGATCTTTATACGCCTGGTTTCCGTTTTCGATTCCATATCTGTCTGTTACCTTTCAGTAATTATATGCCAAAAATGTGCCTTCTTGACATCTTTGCAGTGCAATTATACACTCATACTATCAGGACCGGCATCCGCCTGTCAAGTACAACCATTCACAGGGAGGGTACAGATGAAATACGAAATTCATGAAAAATTCGGCAGAATATCCAAGCTGGGCTTTGGAGCCATGCGCTTTCCCAAGCTGGCTGACGGAACAATTGATCAGCAGCAGGTCAATCAGATGATCCGGACTGCCTATGAAGCCGGCGTCAATTATTTTGATACTGCCTATGTTTACGGCAACGGTGCCAGTGAAAGGGCTCTCGGGGAGGCACTCCGTCAGTTTCCCAGGGATTCTTTCTTTCTTGCTGACAAACATCCCTTTTATAATCTTGCCAACCGGGATCAGAGAGATGAATTTTTCAACACGTCTCTGGAACGCTGCGGCGTCAGTTACTTTGACTTCTATCTCATGCATGCCGTAAACAGAAAAAATGCACCAGGTCTCACCCAGTATGACATGGTGGAATGGGCAATGGAACAGAAGAAAAAGGGAAAAATCCGCTTTCTCGGCATTTCCATGCATGACAGCAATGGACTCTTAAAGGAACTTCTGGATCTCTGTGACTGGGATTTTGTACAGATACAGTACAATTATCTTGATACTGAAGGCGAACCGGGAACAGAAGGTTATGAAGAGCTTTTAAGACGCGGAATTCCCATGACAATCATGGAGCCGCTGAAAGGCGGCGTTCTGGTGAATATTCCGCCGGCGCTTTCTCTTCCTTTCCGTAAACTGGAAAAAACCAACCAGGAAATGGCTTTTCGCTGGATTGCAGAAAAGAAGGGAATTCTCACCATTCTTTCCGGCATGTCCACCATGGAGCAGACTGTTGATAATCTGAATATCTTTTCTGATCCTGCACCGCTTGGCGAAGAAGAACTCAGGGCGATTCAGCAGGTGAAGCACAACATTATCCAGGCACAGAAAGTAGGCTGCACCGGCTGCGGATACTGTTCCGGATGTCCCATGGGCATTGACATTCCCGCTGCTTTCAAGGCATGGAATACAAAGGCCATGAATGACAGCAGCAACTGGATTTCAGGAACGGCCATCGATGCCGATCTGATTCGTACCTGTATCCAGTGCGGAAAATGCGCTGCCCATTGTCCCCAGAAAATCGATATTCCCGGCAAGCTCAAAGAGCTGCTGCGCGATTATGGACAATGATGCTCTGGAATCTCATGGTCCGCTCCATAACGGCTCAACCGTTTTTGATGAGCGCGCCATAACTGTCGGAGCCCGCGTTCTGAGCCGGATTGCTCTGGATGCACTGAACGTCTGAGCTTTCATATTTCTATTCAGACATTTTTCATTCCGGATATGAATCAAAAACGGAGACCTTCCCGTCAGGGGACACAGTTTTCTGTGCCCCTCTGCTGGGATACGGTCTCCGTTCTTCATTTCACGATAACTTCATTTTTCTTCCGTCGTCTTTACTTTACCCATGCGCCGGTATCATCCACACGGTATCCGTCCGGCGTGATCTCATTGCTGTACATGGAACCGAACGGTCTTGCTGCGGTTCCATTATAGGTCCATCCGCCGGTTTCAGAATTATAATCCCATGTAACAGCTACAGGATCCGGACTCAGATAGTACCACTTTCCTCCGATCTCCTGCCATCCGGTAAGCATTTCTCCGGAACCAGGTTTCAGATAGTACCATTTTCCATCCTGATCATCATAATGCCAGCCTTCCATCATGGTTCCCAGCATACCGTCGGAGTTCCTGTGCAGATAGTACCATTTCTGAGCTGCTGTGTCAAAGAACCAGCCATACTGCATGATTCCCCGTGCGTTGAAATAAAACCATCCTTCTTTCGGCTGATCTCCCACCGCATAAGGATTCTTTACATAGGCCCATTTTCCGCTGACCGCAGTTCCATTATTCAGAATGAATTTCCACTGATGGTACTCCGGAACTGTTGTAGGAGTGGCGCCTTCCGGTACCGGACTGGAAATTGCCGCATTGGTGTTCTCAGGATCCACATGAACCCAGTTTCCGTTGGTTCCCACCGTATAGACTGCTCTTCCGGAATCGTCATCGTCATCATCGTCGGAATCCGTACGATCTGCCACATAGTAAACACGGATCACCACATTTCCGTCAATGTGCTCTCCTTTTACATTTCCTTCCACTCCGGAAAGCACATAGCCGCTGATCTTAAGGCCTGCCTGTTCGCTTACATCGTAGGCACTTCCTGCCGCCGCTGTTGTTACAAAAGGCTCTGCCAGCTTTTTCTGGCTGGTCTTCTCAAGATAATTGACTGTAATTGTGTGTTCCGCCGGAGGAACTTCATTTTTACTGTAGAATACCCGGATCTCCATGTCGCTGTTCAGGGAATCTCCCTTTACATTTCCATCCACATGGTCCAGAGTATAACCGGAAATTTCTTTTCCGGCCTCTTCTGTCACATCATATGCCGTTCCTTCCTGATATGTCAGAACTGCAGGTGCCGCGATTTCCATTCCGCTTTCCTTGTCCATATACCGGATGGTAATGGTGTATTCCGTCGGAGGAACCACAACCTTTTTATAGTACACGCGGATGGTAATGTCTTCATTCAGGGCACTGCCTTTCACAGTTCCTTCCACCCGGTCAGGCGTGTAGCCCTGGAAAGTCTTTTCTGTCTCTTCTGTCACATCGTATGCGGTGCCGGTTTCAAATTTTCTTATAACCGGATTTGCGATGGCACTGTTGTCTTCCGCATCCAGATACTGAATGGTAACCGAGTTCTGCGGTACCTCCCATACCAGAGCAAAGGGGCTGAATCCGGCCCGCTCTGTTTCAAACCGGAGACCCGCATCTTTTTTCTCCACGGTCATTTCTTCCACTCTGGTGCCGCGGATTGCTTCTTCCACTTCTGCCTGTCCGCTGATTCCGTATTCCCTGTGCAGATCCTGGAAATGGATCAGATGGAATTCCGTACTGGCATCGGTTCCCTCCGGATACGGCAGATAAACCACGGAACCGTAGCTGGCAGATACCCAGGCATTTCCGTTGTTGGCATCTACCAGATCCAGATAATGGAAATCATACTTATATCCCATAGCCGGGTCTGAAGGAGCTCCCAGGAATTTTTCTGCACGCTGTTCCATCAGATACTGACGCCTGTCACTTTCGTCTTCCAGAAGCAGAGAATCATCCAGAAGTGAAATACCTGATGTATCGCTGATTTCCCTGTCTTCGTCATTGTTGATATAGTAATCCGCTTCCCGGATATTCAGCCATTTCTTGGATACCGCCACTGCATGTTCCACTGCTTCTGCAGGCTCCTCACTGGCCAGCGGATACGTACTGTTTCCGCTCTGCGCATCCTCAATGTCGGCCGTATAACGGATAATCAGGGTTCCCGTTTCATACCCTGCGATCTCATTGCCGTTGATACGGATCTGCATGCCGGGATCATTCGGTTCCAGAACCGCCTTATATTCTCCGGCTTCCGTATCGTCTGTAATAACGGTTCCGTCCGTATCCATGTAGGTCACATGAAAAAGACTCAGCAGATATTCCATGGCCTCATCTCCGGAAAGTCCCGTATCGTTTCCGTTGACCTCCAGCGCCGTGATCTTGTCAACACTGCCTGTCAGTGTTACTTCCGGGAATCCGGTTTCAGAAGTTTCCGCCCCCTGTCCGCCGCCGGTATAGATGGTGATATCATCGGGAGACAGAGTATATTCTGCATTATTGACAAACATCAGCGCGTAGGCCGTATCCGGTGTCAGCCCGGACAAGGTCACATCAATGGGATCCGTATTTTCCACTTCCATTAACTGAACATTTTCTCCGGCTTCCGGTTTACCATCCGCATCCAATGCCACATAGGCTGCGAAAAGTCCGGTCTTTTTCGCTGTTCCTGGTCTTTCAATAGTAAAATGGATCTCATTTTCAGACGGCTTAAGCCACAGAGCATTTTCGCTGACTACAGTCCAGTCTTCATGCTCTGTACCTGCAGCGAACTCCTCTTTAATTCTGTCTGCGGCTTCGCTGCCGGCATTGCCAAGCCCCACATCAGCATACTCCTCATCGAGAGTTACGGTACCGCTGGGAAGATCGACATCCTGATTTCCTATTAATGTACCGCTGGCAATTTTAACATGCTGAACCAGGTCGGTTGCACCGATTTTCTGAACTTCTTTCACATAAATCTGCGCTTTGCCATTACGATTTCCTTCGATTCTGCTTCCCTCATTGATTTCCACCAATGAGCCTCCGGTGCTTCCGTAGTGAATCGCATATCCGCCGCATCCACTGATTTCTCCGCCATTGACCGATACTTTCGACGGATCTCCCGCAAGGATTGCCGTACCGGTGATATTCTTTATTTTACCGGTCTCTGTAACAGTACATACACCATTTTGCCTGGATCCGTTATTTGAAATAAAAATAGCTTCTCCAGCAGTTATGTTGCTGATCTCTCCGCTGATTGTAATAACAGGCTTACCCCCGTTCAGGTAAATAATACCTGCATCGGTTGTTGACGATTCTGTAATAAGACCATTTTCTCCTAATTCAAAGACAGTCTCACCGCCTCCGCGCATACGGAAAAAAACTTTTTTTGTATGACAGTTGCTGACTTCACCATCAATGATCATTCTGGATTCATTGGAATCGATCAGACCGATTGTATTGATATCTTTTATCGATGATCCCTGAAGCATTTCATAAGTGCTTCCTACTAAAAGGAATGCAACATCTGCTGAATTCTGATCGAAACTTGCGATCTCCCGGATTGCTCCTGTCTCTCCCAGGGTGATTTTCGATTTTCCTTCTGCATAGGCTACTATTCCACCAAATCCTCCGTTGGATGCACCACTATAATACTTCATCGTATTATTGGATGTGATATTGGCAATCTCACCGTTGATCAGTGCAGTACCTCCATCCTCGGAATAAAGAACACGGCCGTCAATATTGCAGATTGAAGAACTTTCCTGCATTTCCACATAGCCGCCCTGACTCCAGACAGCACCAAAACCGCCCTTTCTTCCGTCTTCCCCCAGTGCATCGTCAATGATCTGGCTGCCTGGCTCCATAATCAGAGTACTTCCGTACCACTGTCCGTCTGAATCTGTATTTCCTCCGATTCGGACCGCAGACATACCTCCGAAGTTCTTTAAGGTTGCGCCGCTTCCAAGCACAATCGTTCCTTTTCCATCACCATACGCAGCGATGATGGCATCCTGAACCCGTTCTTCGTTCTTTTTGTCGCCCTCTCCTGTCAGCTGTTCTTCGTACTTCTCCGCCTCCGTTCTGTTGCAGTCATCCAGGGTAATGTCCCTTAATATCAGTTTCGCACCGTTGGCAACCTCGATCAATGCCGGATTATAGGCTCCGCGGCTCAGATCATTATGGCGTGCAAATCCCTCTGCTCTTCTGATCGTGTTGCCATTTCCATCAATCGTAATTTCTACGCTGCCTCCGATAAACGTATACGCTTCTGCTTCCAGATCTGTCAGAACTTCAATTGTTCCTCCCTCACCGGAAGTTCCAATTTTTTTCACCGCCTTTGCCAGTGTGGCAAACGGCTTTTCCTCACTTCCGTCTCCGGTGGTATCATTTCCGTTTTCTGACACATATACCGCATTGGAATCTGATTTCCTGGAAGAATTCAGCACAGCTGTCTTCTGCGGCTGTTTTGTGCCGGTTTCATTTTTCTCGCAGAGCGTGATCTCGATGTCATGATCTCCTGTCACTTCTTCCAGTTCATACCTGAATGTGTTTCCCAGAAGAGTCTTGTTTCCCTCCAGCTCACTGCCGTCTGCAGTTACACTTTCGATTTCATACCCGTCTTCCGGTTTTACACTGAATTTCAGGCTTTTACCGATGACCGCCTCTTCCGGTCCATCCACTTCCGCCTTGTCCTCCAGTTCTTCCGGAAGGACCGTATAGCGGATCTCTGCTTTTTCGGCTTCCGGTTTTTCCGCATCGGAATCCGTCGGGGTTACGGCTGTACTTCCCGTCTGTCCCCTGTTCTCCTGTTTTTCTGTTGAGACCTCAATCCCGTTTCCTGCAGAATTTCCGGAACCGGCTGCTGCCAAACCCGTAATGGTACTGTTTGCCAGAAGCACGGCTGCCAGAAACGCTGCCATACACTTTTTAACCATAGTCTCTCCTTTCCTCTTTCCTCTTGGCGGCTTCCGGTTTCCGCCGCCGGACCTTTTCTATATAAAAAACAGGTATCTTTCCAGAAACGCCGGAAAAATTCCTGTTTATTGCATTTACTCTGATGTCTTCTCCGATGCAGGCATAAACCCGCTCAGAATTTCCTCGGTCTTTTTCCTGGCCTCTACCGCATCTTCATATGACCGGAATGTTCCCAGATGATATACTTTCCCGTGAAAACCGATTGCCGCTTTCCACCGGTTCTTCTCTTTTCTGTACACGCCTGGCTGGCCGCTGGTATTGTTGGAATACCGCTTTCTCCCATGATTCTTTTCGCCGGACTGGACGGCTGCTCCGGATAATGTTTTTTTCCCTCCGCACCCGCAGCTTTTTGCCTGTCCGTTTTTCAGCTGCTCCTGACGGCAGACACTCCAGCTGCCGCAGTCGCACCGGCAGAGCCAGTAGGCTTCACTTCGGATCCGTCCCGGCACCTCACCAAGCACCGTCAGATGCCCGAACCGCATGCCTGCAAGATCTGCTGCAATTCCTTTCCTGACTTCCCGTCTGTAACAGCCGCAGCTTTTGGTATGGCCGTTTTTCAGATGTGATCCCTCTATGACTTTTTCATTTCCGCAGTCGCACCGGCAGAGCCAGTACCTGTGCGGATTTCCTTCTTTTCTTACCTCATTGATTACCGTCAGATATCCGAATCTCTGTCCTGTCAGATCCTGTTTCATCTGCTCACCTCAATCCAACATAACGTGCATTATGAGACGCCATGCCGGACTGCATGGGCATGCATCTGCAAAGAGCCTGCAAATCTGCCAGTTTTTTCCAGTGTTCTCTTGAGATTTTTCGGGTCTTATGCTATTCTATTAATCAGAAAAGATAACATTTATAGGCTATGAACGCCTGATGTCATAAGGCTCAGCGGCTTAACATCCTATAATGCACGATATGGGAAGTTCTCTCCGGGACAGATGTGCCCCCGGTATTCAGGAAACAGCAAAACGGACGCCTCCAAAGCATTGACTTTGAAGACGTCCGTTTCTTTCTGTTCTTTTATTCCTTTTTTATTTCTTTTTGCTGTTTTTCTGCGCTTCCCTTTATATGCCTGTGTTTCAGCTTCCGGCAGTCACGGAATCTCAGTGTCCTTCTCCTGTACTCAGTTTTCCATGATCTTTCCGCCGATTATCATGGTCCGCACCCTGCCATAATAATCCAGAGGTTCTCCGTCCCATATCAGCAGATCCGCATCCTTTCCATATTCCAGGCTTCCCAGTCTGTCATCCATTCCCATCAGCTGTGCCGGCCGGATGGTTGCCGCTATTACTGCCTCTGCATGGAAGTCTATCCTTTTTCCGCATAAAAAAGTACCGCCTCGTCATCCGTCACAGATGACTGAGCGGTACCTCTGACCGTTTTAAGATGAAAATACGGTGCTTCCTCCGGAAGCACACCCGTTTTTGTTTTCCTGCGCCTTATCGTATTCTTGCTCCGTCCTCTCCCACCAGGCTGCCGTCCGGTGTTACGGTATTTTTCAGCATGGCTCCTGTTTCCGGATCCAGATAGTATTCCTTTCCGTCCACCAGGACCCAGCCCACAGCCATGTAACCTTCTTCATCGAAATAATACCAGTTTCCGTCCACATTCATCCACCGGGAAGCCGGAAAGGACCCGTCGGCATTTTTCCACCACCAGCGGACTCCGTCAGCTGCCTTCTGCCAGCTGCCGCCGCAGAGAACCACGTCTCCGCTTTCTGTCACAAGCATGGGATTGGACTCTGCCCATTCACTCCTCACATTGGTTCTGTTTTTTACTGACCGGACCAGAAACCCATAGGTTCCGGGGCCGGAAATGTCTTCTGAGAAATCATAATGATCCCCGTAGATCAGACGGGATCTGTCCGCCCATACTCCGTCTTTCACAAGCCGGATTTCATAGTATTTGGCGCCGTCCACAGGACTCCAGCAGGCGGTTTTTTCCTGCTCTCCGCTCCAGAATGCCGATGCAGGTTTCCTGATATCCGAGGTATCGGAATTTTTATCAAAAACAAACCGAACCGTAAGAATCAGCGTCGTGCGGTCATCCTTTCTCTCAGCCCGGACAAACTCCACCTTGTCGTAACGCGTTCTGGACTTTCCCGACAGAGAAAGCCGGAAATCCCCTGATGAAGTGCCGGAAAAGCATGTGTTCTCCTGATCTTTGACGTACATGATAATTTCCGCCTCCGGAGGATTGGAATTTCTCCATCCTTCGCCTTCATCATTGATCACCGAAATGCCATCCACATAATACATATCCGCATTGTCGCCTGTGGGCACTGCCGTTACGGTGCCTTCACCGTCGGTCACTCCCACATCCGCATCAAGGGTCAGGCGTATTTTTCCCACTTCCTGCCTGGAAGCGGCAAACGCCGTTCCGGAACTGATACCGGCTGCCATGCCTGCAGCCAAAATTCCTGCCATAATCCTTGCCAGCCGTTTTCTGCTGAATCTGATCATTGTTCTGCATCATCCTTTCCAGTTCTGTCTGTTCTTCTGTTTTCTTGTTTTCCTGCCGGCCTCCGGCCTTCCCCGGTACCGGGCAGAAACTGTTCCGTCAGTTCCGCCATCTGTTCCGGTGTTTCCTGAAGCCCGTCAGTCATCCAGTGCCGTACCAGGCCCATGCAGCCGTAAACCAGAAAATGGAAGAATGCCCGGCTGTCCGGATCCGGCTCTTCCGGACATGCCGACCGGTACCGCGCCTCAAGAGTCTCTCCCAGGCTGTCAAAAAATTCCAGGTCCCGGTTCTGTTCCATCAGAATCCGGATCAGATCCATATTCTGATATACCAGAACATAGAATTCATTCAGCATCGGACCCGGAGCCGTTCTCAGTTCCGTTCCTTCATGGCGGCTGATCATCTGTGTCAGCTCTTCCTGCAGATCCTTTTTGATTCCTTCCATCAGATCCGCTATGCTTTTATAATGCAGATAAAATGTACCTCTCCCGATATCCGCCAGTTCCGTCAGTTCTCTGACGGATATGGAAGATATCTTTTTTTTCTTCAGAAGAGCCAGCAGGCTTTCCCTAAGAATTCTTCTGGTCTTCCTCACCCGGCGGTCCGTAAGTTCTCCGGCCATGTTTCATCCCCCTTTTCCGCCCTGATGAAAACTATCTGTTTCTGAAAATTTCCACCACTGCATTCCACATTTTCACCAGTACATTCCACATCCTCTGAAGCGGGCTTTCCTCTTCCGTTTCCGTCTCTGCATCCATGATTCCGCCGTCGTCATCCAGACTGATCTCTTCCGTTCTCAGAACAATCTGGAGCGTATCCGGCGCATCATTTTTTTCTGATGTGAATGATACTTTTTCCGCATTGGGGTCCATGTTAAGGAAATTGGTCTCGTCCTCCCAGTCGTCCCATTCCTGGTCCAGCGTATCCTTCATGGTCTTTCCGGCGCTCCTCATGGCTGTGGTGCTGTCCAGCATGCCAAGGCTCTTGTCCAGTACATCCAGACTTCCCCGTATGCCGGATCTGGCTGCCGCATCAAAATCCTCACTGCCGGCTTTCAGAGTCTCCTGAATCAGTCCCAGAGCCCCCGCTCCGCTGTCCAGAGCGTCACTGGTAAGTTCCGTCAGCTTTTCCGCATCGTCCAGTCCGGCCTGAAGATCCGGATAGTACATATCCAGGGAGTCATTGAGCGCCGTCAGGTCTTCGATCAGAAGATCCATATCGTCCACAAGCTCTGCGCTGTATCTGGCCGAATCTCCCGTATTATCCAGAAGGGATGAAAGGTCAGAAGACAGTTTTTTGCTGGCGGCCGAAATCTTTTCCAGCACGGCTTTCCGTGCTGTCAGGGCCTGAAGAAGTTCTGTTCCGTCCATGGTAATGCCGTATGCGTCAGACGGTGTGGCGATCCTCACCTCGGGAGTCTCCCCGCCGTCTTCGTAATAGGCGTCCTCAATGGATGCCAGGCTTCCTGCAAGAATTCCCAGCTGAGTGACATAGGCCTGCTCACTGGCAGAAAGGCTGGCATCCAGCGTAATCAGCTGCTCCATCAGTGTCTTTATCTCCGGTATTCCGTCTGCGAGATCACCGGCATCGCTTCTTATACTCCTGAGTCTTGTGTTCAGTTTCCGCATGGGGTCCTGCATCTCCCCGAGAATATCCACGATTCCATCCATGCTGTCGTGAACCACTTCAGCCGAATCCTTGGCTGACTGAATATAGGGAATCATGGCTTCCATCTGCCCGGATACTGCAGACAGGGCCTCCAGCGCCTGGTCATTGGCCGCAAGCATCTGGTCTCTGGATGAGCTCCATGTACTTCTGGTCCTTTCCGCCGCCTGGAGTCCTTCCATGACTTCGCTGACCCCGCTTCTCATGGCCTCAATGGATGCCGCCATCTGATCCATGCTGTCATACAGCTGGTCTCCCGACTCTTTCCAGGTATCCCTGCTCTCCTTCAGGTCCTGAACATGCTCCAGGTCTTTCAGGGTCCCCGGCACCATGGTCATGACAACTCCGATGGTCTCAAAGCTGTCCGTACCGATCCGGACCGTATAATCCCCGTCTTCTCCCGGAAGAGCCGTGAAAACCGCAAATGTATTTTCTCCGATGGTCTGTGTCTGCGCCCCTTCCGCCTCCACACTGTAGCAGGAATCTGCATCCACGGGAACCGCCACCATCAGGACCATGTTGTTGCGGTAATACTCCGGCGCATTTTCATTGGGAACTGCCTTTATGTGGATCTCCACCAGCCCCGATGCTCCCGCAAGGCTGTCTCCGTTGGCCGGTACTCCGTTGAGCTTATAGGATACATCAAAATCCCACGGCAGAACGGTCTTTGTTTCATCCAGAGTGCCTTTATAATAAAGCCGCTCTTTCCCGGATCCATCCAGTTTCCATGTGACTGAACCGTCTCCCATGACCGGTACTTCCTGGCCGGACATGTTGGTTACATCCAGATATTCCCCATAATCCGTAAATTCCGGGTTGCCGTTGGCACTTATACTTTTTACCACGTTGACCCGGGACAGCTTTCCGTAATAGTCCAGGTTCACATATACGGATTCATCCACTCCCACTTTGGCCGCGGCAGCGAAAGCAGTCCCCGGATGTCCCATTTCCATGGCCAGCAGAACTGCGGCCAGAGCTGCGGCTGTTCCTCTCTGATATCTGCGTTTCATCCCTCTGCACCTCCGTTTGCCGTTTTATTCCGCCATATCTTCTTCAGGCGCTCTTTCTGTGTGCCTGTCTTCTGCATTCTTTCTTTCTGTCTTCTTTCCATCCGTATTCTCATTTTCTCCATCCTTGCCTTCCATCTCTTGTCCAGAATCAGTCCGTCTGCCATCACCAGGAGCGCCGGCAGCACGGTCAGTACAAGAATCATGCTGAACAGGCCGCCCCTTCCGATCAGGTGACCCAGGTCACCGATGGCTGCTGTGGTGGATATGAAATGCACAATATAGCCGGCCAGGGTTATGATGCTCCCTGATGTAAAAATAGATGGGCATGACAGCATGACAGCCTGGATGCATGCCTCTTTTTTCCCCATGTTCCTCCTGCTTTTCATATAATTATTGGTAAGCAGGATGGAATAGTCCACCGTGGCGCCCAGCTGAATGCTGCTGACAATAATATAGCCCATATAGACGAGGCTGTCGGCAGTCAGATACGGCACCGCCATATTGATAAAAATGGCGGCTTCAATGGGGATCATGACAACAACCGGTACAATCACCGACCGGAAACTGCCCAGAACCACCAGGAACACACCGGCCAGGGACAGCATGTTTACTCTGGCATTATCCATTGTAATCGTGGTCTTGATATCTTCTGTGGAAGGCGTCTGTCCCACCAGATAGCTGTCTTCCGGATAATAACGTTCCAGGATTCCGCGTATTTCATCGGTACACTGGAATGCCATGTCGCTTTCTTCCTTGGTCCTTATGTAAATAAGCATTCTGCAGAAATTTTCCGTATGCAGCTCACTGGTAATGGATTCCGGAAGGAATTCTTCCGGAATGCCCTGGGGAAGCGTATTGGCCATGGAGGTCACGCTTTTCACATAGGGAAGTTCCTCTATCTCGTCAGTCAGCTGCTTCTCTGTCACGGAAGATGTGTTGGGATATAATGCCAGCAGCATATTGCTTCGTCCGAAAATCTCTGTGATCTCCTGGTCGTTTTTATACATCTCCGTGCCTTCTGCCGCTCCGACGGAAGAGTTTCCATACAGAAAGTCATTCATTCCCTGGGCCACATAGGCAAAGGGCGTAATCAGAAGCATGATGGCCAGGGAAATATACCGCATGCGGTATACGCCCCTGCTGAACTTCCGGAACTCCGGAAGAAACGGGCGGTGTTTCGTTCTGTCGTTCCATCTGGTAAACTTCAGAATCATGGCCGGCATGAAAAAGACCACCGTCACAAGGCTGAACACAATTCCCTTTGCAAGCACCAGTCCCAGATCGAAGCCCACGGTAAATTTCATTGAAAGAAGTGCCAGGAAACCCACAATCGTGGTCAGACTGCTGGCAAAAATAGAATTGATGGCCTCCTCGATGGCCGTAATGATCGCCTGTTCGTCCGACGCCCCGTTCTCTCTTTCTCTGGAAAACGCATCCAGAAGGAAAATAGAATAATCCATGGATGTGGCCAGCTGCAGAATAATGGCCACATTATCGGTCATGAAGGAGATGGTTCCCACAAAAATATTGGTTCCCTTGTTAAGAAGAACCGCCACCCCCATCACAAGCAGAAACAGAATGGGTTCCGTCCAGGCGGAAGTGGTGATGAACAGAACCGCCAGAATCATGATGACTGCCACCACCAGGATCATGTTCATCTCTTTTTCCAGCGTTTCTTCCAGGGATTTGTTCTGCACCGCCATTCCCACATAACAGCCCTTGTCTCCGGTAATTTCCTTCATCTCGTCAATGGCCTGTGACGTCCGTCTGGAATCATCGGATTCCTCAAACGTAATATCCATGACCGCACAGCCGTCTTTGTAATAATCCCGGATCTGTTCTTCATCGATAAAATCTTCTCCGGCATAAATATTAACCTGACTGTCGCACCAGAGGATCTGGTCCACTCCATCCACTGCCTCCAGTCTGTCCTTATACTGCTTTGCCTCGTACAGCGATACATCCTTGATCATGACACGGGCCGTTCCCGGATAGCCGAATTCCTCTTCCATTACATCCAGACCGATGCTGGACTCTGCATCTGCCGGAAGATATTTTGTCAGATCATAATTGACATTGACAAAAAACATGGCCAGAAGAGAAAAAAGGCACCCGGCAGCAAATACGCTCTCGATCCATCCGCGTTTCTGTATGATCAGCCTGGCCAGCCTGGCTGCGAAAGGCGTCTCTCCTTTATCCGTCTGCTCTCCGTTTCTTCTTTTCCTGTTTTTCAGTCTGTCAAACCATTTTTGTCCCATATTCCTGCTCCTTGTCCTGTCCCTGTCACCGCATCAGAATCATCAGGATTCCGTGCTTCCCGTCTTTTTCTTCATGGGCAAGACCCGCGTACCTGTAATATTCCAGCGACAGGGTTCTGTCCCTGCGCACCTGGTACCGGTCTTCTGTTTTCCCCATGATCTTTTCAAATGCCTGATCCGCATCCCTGCAGTTTTTCACATAAATTTCCATCCAGGTGGCATTTTTTCTGTATCCTTTTTCTTCCAGCCAGTCTCCCAGCGTCCCCTCTTCCGGTATCCTGCCTCCTGAATATCCTTTTTCCGATGCCGCTTTCAGCCGGTGTTCCGCCGCCTTGTTCAGCATCATATCCATCTCAAATCCCGCATACCTGTCATATACCTCAAGTTCCGTATCGCAGCCCCCTTCCCGTTCCGGGTGGGTCTCAAAATACAGTTCTTTCTTTTCCTCATTCAGCAGATCAAATACATCCTGGGTAAATTCATCGTAACAGACCGCATTGTAAGCACCGCCGCCTGTATTATCCTGCCACCTGGCAGTTTCCAGGGCTCCGGACCGTGAAAACTCATAGACGGCGTTTTCCTGCAGCAGTTCTTCCTGATTCATCCTTCCGTCTTCGTAAAAGTAATACCAGTCACCGTCAATTTCCTTCCAGCCCTGTACCGGATTTCCCTCTTCATCTTCCCGGTACCAGGCTCCGTCCCGGAATTCCCATCCGGATGCGGCTTCTGTTTCCTTTTCATCTGTTCCGCCTTTCTCGCCGGCGGTATGCATTTCCGTTTCATATGGTGCGGCTTCCGCATGCATGCACGACAGAAATCCGAGAATCCCTGCTGCTGCCGTGATAGCCGCCGTTCTGATCCAGCGTTTCATATCCCGTCTCTCCTTTACTTGCAATATTATCTGCTTTTATGGTAAAATACTCAAGAATCACTTTTTGCAGATTGCACCAAATGCGACACTTTTATCAAAAGTGTCTATTTTCACACAATTTGGAAAGGCCTGTTATGAATCAGACAACATCTAGGAAAAGCAACATTTCTTCACGGCGTACCTGTATTCTGTTAAAAACTGCACTTTTTCAGCTGATGGCATCCACTCCATTCGAAAGAATCACCCTGACGGACATCTGCACTGCCTCCATGGTACCCCGCTCCACCTTCTACCGGTATTTTGAAGACAAATATGATCTGCTCCATTTCTGTCTCCGGGGCCTGATCGAGGATGTGGGACTGACTGAGGATGTCATCTGCTTCCGGAACACAGAATCCATCCGGGACTTTCTTCTGATCCTCATCAGCCATATCAATGAAAATATGCAGGTATACAGGAAAATATATCTGGTCAACCGGGACGGAGAACTGATGAAAATCCTTCAGGACGGCCTGAAACGGATTCTTACGGAAAAGCTCACTGCCGCCGAGGAAAAAGGATATCATGCCAGGATCCCCTATCCGGTTCTCACCACCATGCTGTCGGACTTTTATTTCAGCATCATCCGCTGTTATCTGGAACTGGCAGACCAGTACGACCTGGATTCCTTTATTGAATCCATCTGCCGTTTTTCCGAACGGGATCTTTTTGAAACCGGAACCGGCCCGGAAGCGTAAAGGCAGGAATGGATTGCATTTTCAGGGAAAAAAGAATATAATTTCTATATCAGTCAAGTGAATTTTACGCAAACGAGGAGGAAATACCCATGAAACTTTTGATTTTTGGAATGGACGCATGTATCAACTGCAGAGAAGCCAAAGAATTTCTGGATGAGAACAAGATCCCCTATATGTATTTTGATATTACCGAAACCACCGGCAACATGAAAAAGTTCTTAAAACTCCGGGACCACGAAGATCTGTTTGCAGATGTCCGGGCAGAAGGCAAAATCGGAATTCCCTGCTACAAGCTGGAAGACGGAAGCCTGTCCCTGGATCTGAATCAGGTTCTGGACAAAATGGGACGTACGGATATCCGCTACCGTGCCAGCCAGTGCTGATTCCGGTGTCCCGTTTCTGATGCGGATTAAAAATTGCCTGTAGTATACGATAATATGAAAAGAGCCTCCTGCCGCGGCGGTATAAAACCGCCCGGCCGGGGGCTCTTTCTGTGAATGTTCCTGCAGCAGCATATGCATGCCGCGTTCCGTTTCATTACAGCAGTGTGTCCAGTTTCTCCCGGATTGCCAGAATGAAATCTCTGCTGTTCAGTACTGTCGGATTGGGAAGTGTCGTGATCAGTGCCAGATCCTTGGTCATCTTTCCTTCTTCAATGGTACCGATGGTGGCTTTTTCCAGCTTGTCAGCGAAATCGGACAGTTCCTGGATTCCATCCAGTTCGCCGCGTTTTTTCAGGGCACCGGTCCATGCAAAGATTGTTGCCACGGAGTTGGTGGAAGTCTCCTCACCCTTCAGGTATTTATAGTAATGACGCTGTACGGTGCCGTGAGCAGCCTCATACTCGTAATAGCCTTCCGGAGAAACCAGAACGGAAGTCATCATGGCAAGGGAACCAAATGCGGAAGATACCATGTCGCTCATTACGTCTCCGTCATAGTTCTTGCAGGCCCAGATGAAGCCGCCTTCCGCCTTCATGATCCGTGCCACTGCGTCATCGATCAGCGTATAGAAATAGGTGATTCCTGCCTTTTCAAATTTCTCTTTGTAGACAGTCTCATAAAGATCCGCGAAAATATCCTTGAATCTGTGGTCGTATTTCTTGGATACGGTATCCTTTGTGGCAAACCAGAGGTCCTGTTTTGTCTCCAGAGCATATTCAAAGCAGCTCTTTGCGAAATTTTCGATGGAGGCATCCAGATTATGCTGACCCTGAACGACACCGCTGCCCTCGAATTTATGCACGGTCACGGACTGTTCCGGAGAACCGTCTGCCGGCACATACACCAGCTTTACTTCACCCGGTCCCGGGATCTGCATCTCTGCGTTCTTATATACATCGCCGTATGCATGTCTTGCCAGTGTGATGGGCTTCTTCCAGTTCTTCACACAGGGTTCAATGCCCTTGACCACAATGGGGCAGCGGAATACGGTTCCGTCCAGAATGGCGCGGATGGTGCCGTTGGGGCTCTTCCACATTTCCTTCAGACTGTACTCTTTCACACGGTCCGCGTTGGCGGTGATGGTGGCACATTTCACGGCAACGCCATATTTTTTCGTGGCTTCCGCAGAGTCAATGGTCACCTGATCGTTGGTCTCATTGCGGTGCTCCAGTCCCAGATCATAATATTCGGTCTTCAGGTCAATATACGGCAGAAGAAGCTCGTCCTTGATGATCTTCCAGAGGATTCTGGTCATCTCATCTCCGTCCATCTCCACCAGCGGTGTTGTCATCTGAATCTTTGACATATCTGTTTCCTCCTTGTTTACTTCATGATTTTGTATGATTCCGGCTCTTTACGGAAAGCCGGACTGATTCACGGAAATGCCCGGGGACCGCATTCTGCGGCCCGGGCCTTTTTATCTGCAGGGCCTTTACAGTACCACTGCCACAATCAGGTTATAAACTGCACAGCAGATCACGCTGATGGGAACAGCCACAAACAGCAGTCTGTTGAAAAGAGCGTTTCTCTCTTCCTCTTTTCCGCAGGAACCGAGAATCAGGCTTCCGCCGGAAGAGAACGGGCTGATGGCACTGCTCTGGGCACCCAGAACCGTGCAGGCAAACAGAGCTGCCGGATTCAGGCCGGTTGCTGCCGCCAGCGGCGGAATCAGCGGGAACAGGGCCGGAGCCACCACGCCTGTGGTGGAGCTGAAGAAGCTCATGAACGCACCCACCAGGCTGAATGCCAGCGGTACCAGAGCTGTGGGCACATTGGATCCGATCCATGCGGACAGCGCCTCAATGGTGCCTGCCTCAACGGCTACGGCAATCAGCATGCCGGCACCGGCAATCATGATAATGGTATTCCACGGCACTCTGGCAATGACTTCTTTCTGAGGTGCCAGATTCAGAAGCAGAGCCACCACGGTGAAGCACATGGCCACCAGACCCACATCGATCTTGCTGCTGATGCTGCCGATGAGTTCATTGGAAGGCAGGATCATTTTCAGGATCGGGAATACCAGAACCACCGCCATCATGATCAGCATCAGGTTCAGGGTAGTCTTCTGTTTTGCGTCAAACGGTTCCGGTTTTTTAAAGGTAACGCCTTTTCCGATGCCCCGGTTCACCCGGAAACCGAACCGGAAAATGGCAATGAGGATCAGGGAAAATACCACGGCAAATCCGAAGATCTTCATCTCCATGGAAAAAGAGTCGGGAGCTGTCAGCGCCGGGTCTGCTTCATAGGCCGTATCGATCAGGCCGCGGAAAATGACTCCCAGGGCTGCCGTGGGGAAGTTTCCTCCGGCCAGCGCTCCGCAGTTGATGGCCACGGCGCCTGTGAGCTTGTCCATTTTGGCTTCTTCACAGATCACCAGGGTAATGGGAGCCAGGAAGGCCAGAACTGTGAAGTATGCGGCGCCCATGATGGAAAGGACCACTGCCACGAAAAACAGGGCAAAGGGCAGAAGGCCCGGAAAACTGCGGCATGCATACAGCAGGTAGGATGACATTTTTTCCAGGGTGCCGTTGACAGCCGCAAAGTTATAGAACAGAGAAACCGACAGAATCACGAACATGGTACTGGTGGGCCAGTCCGCAATCAGATCTTTTGTCTTCATTCCCAGGGCAAAACATCCGATCAGATAAGCAAACAAAATACAGAAAAATCCTGTATTGATCTTGGTTTTGTATCCCAGGACCACCGCCAAGGCAATCGAGGCGATAATTACTGCACTCATCATTTCCTATATCCTCCAAATCATTTACTGGATTCCCAGCAGTCCGGCCGGGATCGTTCTGGTCATATAGTAGACCTGCTCTTCCGGAATTCCGTGATCCACCAGATACTGCATATACTCTTCCAGAGCCAGTTCCCAGTGGGGATTTTCCACCTGACCGCCGTCCGTATCCACCATCACGTTTTTGTATCCCACTTCTTTGATGATCTCCAGATTGGACGGCAGATTGCTCTTGTATTTTCCGCCTCCCATGTTCTGGGCATAGCAGCGCTCCAGGATCACATCATAGTCTCTGACCATGCGCACCTGATCTTCCACGCTCATGTCCACAACCCACCATTCCGGATGCGTCACCACCACTTTTTTAAGACCAGCGTCCCTGGCTGCCTCCACCACCACAAAAGCCTCTTCCGGAGACACATGGGCAGTGCCCAGCACAGCGTCATGATCCTTGATCAGACGGAACACGTCCAGAAGTTCCGGTACGACTTTTCCGTCCCGCACAACTTCCACACAGTTTGCCGGATCCTGCTTCATTTTCAGCATATGATTTCTGGCGGATGCCGTCGGAAGCCATACCACTTTTGCTCCCAGCTTCAGGGCTGTCTCCACCGCTGTGGGATTGATCCCTCCTACCACACGGTTCAGCGTAATGCTGCCGAACATGGTAAAATCATTGGTATCTCCATGGACAATGCTGTTGTGCCGGTTGCAGAGGTAGGCACGGTCCATGGTTGTTCCCTGATGCGTCTTGATGACAATGGCTCTTGCTCCCACCCGGATTCCGGCTTCCATCAGTTCAAAATCGTCGTAGGCCCGCAGACGAAGATCCGGATTGGTATGGACATGCATGTCAATGACGCCCTTCATAGAAACTTTGCTCATGAATACTTTCCCCTTTCGTTCAAATCGTTTGTGCACTTCATACAATTACATAGGTTTATGTCCCTTGATTTTCTTCATTTTTTATCATATACTAATCTTGTAATCGCTGAAATAGAAAATTTGATATATATGTCATCGGAAAAACCGATGGCAAAAGAATTTCTTTCACTGAAGGAGGAGCCATGGATCTGAAAGAACTGCATTATATCATCACCATTGCCGATGAGGGAAGTATTTCCGGCGCCGCCGAAAAGCTGTATATGGCCCAGTCCAGTCTCAGCCAGTTTCTCCAGCAGTATGAAGCGGAAATAGGCACTCCCATTTTTGTACGGACTTCCAGAGGCGTGCGTCCCACTGCTGCCGGTTCTGTTTTTCTGTCCCATATCCGCCAGATTCACCTTCACTACCGGAGGGCTCAGAGTGAACTCTGGGATATCGAGGAAATGCCCGGGGGACGGATCGAGTTCGGCATCAGCACATTCCGCGGCACCTATCTTCTTCCCAGAGTTCTCAAGCGCTTTTATGAAATCTATCCGAAGGTCCATGTGGAGATCACGGAACTGGACAGCGTGGAGCTGGAAGAAAGGATCATGGAAGGAGCTCTGGACATGGCCCTGATCGCCCTTCCTGCAGTAAAGCTGAAGAACAATGTGGATTTTCTGATGAAAGACGAGATCTATATTGTAGCCTCCGGGAACCATCCGGTCATGAAATATGTCCGTAAAGCGGAAGACGGAACTCCGTTTGTTTCCTTCCGGGATGCTGCCCCCTTTGAATTTATTCTGGGACCGCCCCAGACCATTCTCGGCATGATCGCCCGGAACGAATTCAAGGCTCTGGGGATTCCTCCGTATGCCCCCAATCAGACGGCCACAGCCTCCTTTGCTGCCGCCATGGCCCGGGCCGGAATCGGCCTGGCTCTGACGTACCGTTCCTGTGTGGTACCCGAGGAGGGAGTGGAATACCTGAGGATCGGAAAAGACGGCGTCTATCTGGATCTGGGACTGGTATATCCTCTGGGGGAATACCGCTCCAAAGCTGCACGGAAGCTGGGAGAGCTGATGCACGGAATCCTCGGGACACCATCCTGAATCTTTTCCGTCCAGGCAGCTCTTCTCTGCATCCCTGCATGTAAAAAGCCGGGCCCATCCGTGATATGTACCCTCTTTACTGGACAACCAGTAAGGAGGGTATTTTCATATGCGAT
>OGGQ01001344.1_pt1 | contig 32323 bp, 39 predicted proteins | sample 1571191 | NCBI WGS metagenome assembly OGGQ01 (sample SAMEA2582061, study PRJEB24529) | metagenome | biome: Human gut stool | place: China | collected 2011
ATTGCCTTAATTTAAACTCGAAAAAGTCCCAAAGGACTTTTTCGACACGCTGAAGCCTCCGCGCAAGCGGAGGCCCATATCGTTTACATCAAGTTTTAAAAATCATTTTAAAATAATTTTTTAAAGTTTATTGTATTCCTCAACGATAACATCCACGATCTCGTCGCGGGTATTGAGGCTTGAGTCGAAATGAAGGTTGAACCTTTCGGTATCTCCCCAGGACTTGCCTACATGCGACTCATAAAATTCACTTCTCTGTTTGTCCATTTTTCTTACAAGTGCTTCGGTCTTTCCCTGACCCGTGCCATTGATGGTCATTTTCCTGATTACGCGGCTTTCAAAGGGAGCGGATATAAAAACGGTAAGAAGTTTTGTATCTGTGTCCTTAAGTATATAGTCCGCGCAGCGTCCGACAATAACGGCGTCTTCGTTGCGGGCTATGTTTTTGATTACCGCGCTTTCAAGGTCAAAGAGGACAAAGGACGCGGGTTTTCCCTTTGCCACGTTGTGGTTTCCGTCGTAAACAACGTCTGTGTACCACGGACTTTCGTTTTTTTCGTCTACTTTATGGAGCCTTTTGTATTCAAGGTCACCATGTTCGGCAGCCATATCGATAAGCTCTTTGTCATAGCATTTGATGCCCAAACGTCTGGCAACAAGCATTCCGATTTCCCTGCCGCCGCTTCCGAACTGTCTGCTTATAGCGATTATTTTGTGAGCCATAATCTCATCTCCCCCTGAATAACCCTTATGACTAATAGAGTGTCTGTCATTGTGTCCTTCTCCGCTTGACAATGCCTTTGGGCATTGTGTGGAGGAAATATATTATTATTTATTAATAGCCCTGTGAAATTAAACCTAATTTTTACATTTATATTATAACATAATAGTTGATTTAACACAATAAATATATCGTTGCAAATTTCACAAAAATATTTTTTGACCAACAGCCACAACACGGCCGGCTCAAAGAAAATAATCTATTGTAAAACTTGAAAAAATGCGTTAAACTAATAATCAAAATGCGTATGTTTCCCGCGCCCCGCCACGTCTGACGGGGTGCTTTGATGCGAATAACGAAAAAATTTGATATATATTTTCAGAATTTTATCAGGAGGATAAAAATGCCCGTAGACAGACAGAAAAGAATCAGGAATTTTTGTATAGTGGCTCATATCGACCACGGAAAAAGCACCCTTGCCGACAGGCTCATACAGGCGACGGGACTGCTCACCGAAAGGGAAATGCAGGATCAGGTGCTTGATAATATGGATCTGGAAAGAGAGAGGGGAATTACAATAAAGGCTCAGGCCGTCCGTCTTATATACAGGGCGAAGGACGGAGAGGAGTATATTTTCAACCTCATAGACACACCAGGACATGTCGATTTCAATTATGAGGTGTCACGAAGCCTTGCCGCCTGCGAGGGAGCCATACTTGTTGTGGACGCCGCCCAGGGAATTGAGGCGCAGACCCTCGCCAACGTATATCTTGCCATTGACAACGACCTTGAGATAATGCCGGTAATAAATAAGATAGATCTTCCAAGCGCCAACCCACAGCTTGTTATAAAAGATATTGAGGATGTTATAGGCATACCGGCCGAGGACGCTCCGCTCATATCGGCCAAAAACGGCATAAATATCGACGCCGTCCTTGAAAAGATAGTAACGGATATACCGGCGCCAACGGGAGACGAGGATGCTCCGCTTAAGGCGCTCATATTCGACTCGATATATGACCAGTACAAGGGTGTAATTGTAATAATGAGAGTGTTTGACGGAAGCCTTAGAAAGGGCAGCAAGGTAAGAATGATGGCCACCGGAAAGGAATTTGATGTCGTGGAAGTCGGATTTTTCGGAGCGGGAAGGCTTATTCCCTGCGACGAGCTCAATGCCGGCGACGTTGGATATCTCACGGCAAGTATAAAAAACGTGGCCGACACAAGGGTCGGCGATACGGTGACCGACGCCCTTGACCCTACGGCCGAGGCGCTCCCCGGATATAAAAAGGTAAATCCTATGGTATACTGCGGAGTATTTCCCGCGGACAGCGCCAAATACGAGGATCTGAGAGACGCCCTTGAAAAGCTCCAGCTCAACGACGCCTCCCTTTATTTTGAGCCCGAGACCTCGGTTGCCCTTGGATTCGGTTTCAGATGCGGATTTCTTGGGCTTCTGCACCTCGAGATCATTCAAGAGAGACTTGAGAGGGAATTCAATTTGGATCTTGTGACTACGGCTCCCAGCGTTATATATAAAATATATCTCACCGACGGCACCATGCTGGAGCTTTCAAATCCAAGCAATATGCCTGATCCTTCCAGAATTGAGAGAATGGAGGAGCCTATTGTAAAGGCAGAGATAATACTTCCCAAGGACTATGTCGGCCCAATTATGGAGCTCTGCCAGCAGAGAAGGGGCGAGTATATAAGCATGGAGTATATGGATGAGACAAGGGTGACGCTCATCTACAATATGCCCCTCAATGAGATAATATACGATTTCTTTGACGTGCTCAAATCAAGAAGCAGGGGCTACGCCTCATTTGACTACAGCCTCATCGGTTACCAGCAGGCTGAGCTTACCAAACTTGATATACTCGTAAACCGTGAGATCGTCGACGCCCTCAGCTTCATTGTCCATTCGTCCGTGGCTGTGGAAAGAGGAAGGAAGATATGCGAAAAGCTCAAGAAGGAAATTCCCAGACAGCTTTTTGAGATTCCCATACAGGCGGCTATCGGCTCAAAGATAGTGGCCAGGGAAACCGTCAGCGCTCTCAGAAAGGACGTACTTGCAAAGTGCTATGGCGGAGACATTTCCAGAAAGAGAAAGCTCCTCGAAAAGCAGAAGGAAGGAAAGAAGAGAATGCGACAGATCGGAAACGTCGTAGTTCCCCAGTCAGCGTTTATGAGCGTTCTGAAGCTCGAGGAGTCATAAAGAATATGACACCCCACAAACCCAGTAAAATCAAGGCTTTCAGGCGTTTTCTATGCCAATTTTAAGGCGCCCAAATTCCTTGATTTTGACAGATGTGTAAGTAAAATAATTACGAAAGCAGATAGAAAAACAGTATAAAAGGGAATTTTTATACTGTTTTTTTGTTGCCCCAAATAGTGACAAGTTTCGACAGAGGAAAAAAATACCCTATTTTTGAGAAAACATTTCGCAAATTATGACAAAATAAAACGTCTGAGCCTTGAAATGTGAAATGAGAATTTGTTGCCTGTTTTAAGGTGATATTCTTCTTCCAGAAGGTATGAGGAATAAGATTTACCTAAGGATAACAGTTTATGAAAGGGAAAAAGGGGTATCAGGTAAGAAGGGTATACTTTATAATACGCTTAACAGGCTTGAGGAGTCATAAAGAATATGACATCCCACAAACCAAGTAAAATCAAGGGTTTTGACGATTTTCAAGGGCGGTTTTCAAAACTACACAAACTCAAATTTTATAGATGACAAAAGTTTTTTTGGAAGGAAAAAAAATATTTTTTCGGGCAGTGAGAGAAAAATGATTTCACTGCTTTTTTTGTTTCTGAAATCGATTAAAAAGTGATTTTTAAAAAAATAATCACTTTTTGAATAAAAATTCAAACGATGGAAGGAGGCACAGGTATAGAGGGAAAACGCTAAAAATAAAACCATAGGAACATCCTAAGGCCTGCAAACTGAAAAATAGCCTTACACCAAGGGATAACCAACTTTTTTGGGCATACTTTTTGCGAAAACACGACGGCTTGAGGAGTCATAAAGTATGAAAGAGCCTGAAACCCAGTAAAATCAAGGATTTCATCGGCTTTTGATGACGATTTTCAAAACTCAAAAAAATCGGATTTTATAGATGACATAGCTTTTTTGGAGTCAAAAAATGATTTTGAGGCAGTGAGATAGGCAAATCTCACTGCCTTTTTTCATTTCTAAAAATCGATAAAAAAGTGGTTTCTCCAAATATAACCATTTTTTAAAAAATTTTTTCGGCAAGTTTTGGAAGGGAGGTGAAAATCTTGAAGGAAAATGTCATTAAAGTATTAAAAGTAAAGCCACATGAACATCCTGAAGTCTATATGCTGAAAAATACATTGGAAGCAATGCAGGAAGCAGTGGGAGGATATATTGACATCGTAGGATTAGATGACAATGTATGCATCCTATTAAATGATGAGGGAAAATTGATTGGCTTGGAAGGCAACAGGAGAATCGGCAGCGATATCATCGTTGGCGATTTTTTTGTTTGCGGCAGTGATGAAGAAGGAAACCTAGCATCATTGAGTGAGGAGGAGTTAGACACATACACAAAATTTTTTTATGAGCCACAGGAGTTTACAAAAGAAGAAATAGAAGAAACGGCAGTAATTGAATTTTACACATTTGAATGAAAAAGGAGGAGTTGCAGTTATGAAAAATATGAAGATGGAACCAATCGAAAAAAAGTTTATTTTTAGAACCCCAGGTGATCCTATTGAAATCACAGATGAAATGCTGGAGAATGCAGAGATCAATCCTAATGAATTGGTAGATATCATTCTTCAAAAGGGATGCATCATTATAAAGCCAACAAGTGTGCTTGGCAGATTACCAGAGGATCTGCTTTTGCTTTATGAAGAACTTGGATTTTCGAGAGAAATGGTGGAGTGTGTTTTTACAAAATATGCTGAAGAAGCAGGAGGATTCGATGCTTTGGTTGAACAAATCAAAAAAGAAAGAAATGTGGCATTGTGGTAAGGTGAGAAAATGCGAAAAATAACAGACTTAAGAGGAATCAAAGATACCGCCAAAGTATTCCTGCACATGAATATAGAAGAAACAAAGTTTTCGCCGTTGGTCATCAAGCATCCGTTCACGGATTCAGCGATGGTTTGTGTGTCACAGACTGATGGCGAAATTGCCTTTGCCAATATTATGGAAGACACAAAGGCATTTACTCTATGGAAAGAACAAGTGGAAAAGCAGATTGATACTGCGGAAGATGTGTTTGGGGTATACCACCAAGTACCGGAAAGAAATCCGGCGGCAAAGCCGTTTTTGCGAAGCAAAAATACTGACCAAATGACAAAATCTTATCTGCTTGCTTTTTTAAAATATGTGGAACCATACTTGTCCAGAGAGGATTTTTCCAAAATGCTTGCAGATATCTGGATTCGGACAGAAGCACCTAATCTTGATCCCAACTTCAAGCAGAAAGAACTGCTGGATCTGTTCCGTAAATCAAAACAGGAGGAGATGATGACAGAAGATGAAATAGAAACACTGCGAAGCCTGCCGGAAACAGTATCGGTTTATCGAGGCGTGACCTCATATAATGCAGGCAAGGTCAAAGCCTTGTCCTGGACACTGGATCAAAAGGTTGCCCAATGGTTTGCCAATCGATTTGGAGAAAACGGTACTGTTTATGAGGCGGAAATTTCAAAGGAACATATTTTAGCGTTATTTAAAGGAAGAAATGAGTGGGAGGTGATTGTGGAACCAGATCACTTACTTCAGTTATCAGAAGCTATGGAAGAAAATATGGAAGAACCACAGTTATAAAAACATGATGGCAGGAACATGAACATTCATGTTCTTTTTTTGTGCCAGAAAGGAGCAGAAATGAAAAGAAAGTATCCGCAGAAGAATAAACAGCGACCGGCGAAAAAACTCCCGCCGGAGAGCAGAGTTCAGCCTCATAAAAAGGTAAAGTATCACAGACGATCTGATCAGATTTACGGGAGGTAATCCATATGGAAAAAGCATCCCATAAAGCCAATGCACAGTGTGTCGAAGACATCGGAAAAGCCATCAACAGTCATTTCGATGGTTTTCATTACCATACAGGCTTTGAGAAAGAACTTATCGAAATCTATGGCATGGAGCGAGTCAAATATGTTGTTGCTTATAACATCCAGCAAAAGCTTCACGATGGAAGGATCAGCAAAGAGAATAAGGCCTGGGCATTGCAGAGCCAAATGAACCAAGGCGAAGACAACCCCAAACCGGAATATACGATCCATACCCACAGCGGCTTGTTGGATTTATTTGCCAACAGTATTCGAGAACAACAGCTTACCCATGAAGCAGAAGAAAGCATGAAAGGAGGTGATGCCGATGAAATAGAAGAAACTGATATGGATATGCAGATATAAGCAAAGAAACAAGGCGGAACAATCCGCCTTGTTTCTGTTTTAAGATTCTGAAAACAAGCCCATAAGACAAACCGAATCGGAGCAGAAAGCTCTCTTTTCGCTGCCGTCTTACAGGTTGTTGTATGTTACCTCAGAAAAAAGGAAACGTCAACAGCATGAAAAGAAAAGACAGCGAAAGGAGAAATGTGTATGTATTTTTTGGATTTTTTTGCCGGGATCGGGTTGTTCCGTTTAGGACTGGAGCAGGCAGGCTGGACCTGCAAAGGGCATTGTGAGATAGACAAATATGCCAATATGAGCTATCAGGCGATGCACCGCATAAAGGAGGGAGAGTGGTTTGAAGAAGACATCACCAAAGTCAGTGCCCAAAGCCTACCAGATGTCGATCTTTGGACAGGCGGATTCCCTTGCCAGGATGTCTCAATGGCAGGGGAAAGGAGAGGATTATACGGAGAACGAACTGGCTTGTTTTTTGAGTTTGTTCGACTCCTCCGAGAACGAGGTGACTATAAACCGTGGTCAAGCACTTTTGCTATGCAAAAGCACCTTTCAGGTGGCGGCTTTCTTGCCGCTGCATAGATGGCTTATCCATGCAGTGCCGAAGATACGGCACCCGTTTGTAAAACGGCTTTGCCAAAGGCAAAGTGCTGACCAGAAAATGTTAAGGGAATCTTTTCCTCTGGCGGAGGCTGGGATTTTGCCATTGTTCTATGTGAACTGGCCGCATTGGGGTACGGTGTGGAATACGCGCTTGTCAATTCCAAAGACTACGGTGTACCCCAAAGCAGAGAGCGTGTGTACATTATCGGAGATCTTACAGGAAGAAGTACCGGAAAAATATTTCCTCTCAGAAGTCCAGGCAAGACAGCTCCTGCACAGATTATTGGAGGTCCGCAGGGAAGCAGGATCTATGACACAGGAGGTGTTTCACCAACTATCACTTCTGGAACAGGAGGATTAGGCGCAAAAACAGGTTTATACTTTGTTGCAAAGGATGGGCAAAGCGGTCTTGTGACAAAACCATACAGCGGCACCATTGACGCAAGCTATGGAAAGGGCTTGGGATGCCGACAGCATAGGACAGGCATTTTGGAAAGCAGACTGCCAAGAGCTTTGCTGAATCCAGGAAAAGAAAAAACAAGACAAAACGGAAGGAGGATCAAAGAAGAAGACGAGGAAATGTTCACACTTACGGCATCCGACATTCATGGAATCCTTTTGGATTCCCGTATCCGAAGACTGACACCATTGGAAACATTTCGTCTGCAAGGGGTACCGGATGCATACTTTGAAAGAGCAGCCAGCGTATGTTCAGACGCACAGCTGTATAAGCAGATTGGAAACGCAGTCACAGTGCCTGTGGTACAAGCCATAGGCGAAAAAATAGCGGAATATTGGAAAGGGGAAAAATAAATATGATTCAAGTGACTTTTTGCAGTAAACAACTTTTTGAAAAGAAAAATGAGGTGGATGTTTCTCTCAGACTTCCTGCAGATGCAGAAACCATGAAACGATATTTGGAAGTAGCTGGCGTCAGAGATATGGATGATCTTTTGATCAGTGATTTCAGAATCCATGAGCTCTACGCATGGAGCTGTGGAGAGTATCAGGAATGGGACAAAGCTGATCTGAATGAGCTGAACTATCTGGCAGCAAGACTTGAGGAATTGCTTGAGGAAGAACAGGATGAGATGTATGATGCTTTATTGTGTATGCATCATCCGAAAAGTGCTGCTGATATGATCAATCTTTCCTATGGTTTTGAAAAAGTGTCTTATGATCCATCTATTCGAAACGAACAGGAATTGGGAGAACACCTTGTAAAGAACAATCTTTTTGCGGTTCCGGAAGATATGAAATCATTTGTGAACTATAAAAAGGTGGGGCAGATTTATCTTTATACCATGAATCTTTCAAAAGACGCTGGTATGATGCAAGTCAATGAGAATGGCTGTATCTGTGATAGCCACAAGGAGCAGGAAAGATATGGTTATTATGACGGAGTGAATGTTCCAGAGGAATATATGATTCTGACAGAAGAAGTTTTTGAAGATCAAGCACAGCAGCATATTCAAAGCTGAGAACAGACAGATGGTCTGTTTTTTTATTACTTATTTTAAGGAGGAATTTTATATGATTCGTTTGTATGTGGCAAGTGAAAAGTTGATAAAAGAGGAAAAAGACATCTGTGTCAGATTGGTGCTTCCGGTAGAAGAAAATGAAATCTGGATTGCTCTTCAGAAGGCAGAAATGGAATCGTTGGATGACTGCGAGATTTCAGATGTAGAGTGTGATGTGGAAGAAGCACAGGAGTTCTTGCACTCTTTAGAAATCAGCAAAGCAAATATCTTTGAGCTGAATGTTTTTGCCGGTCTTCTTTCCGCATTGCCAGAAGATGAATTGATGTTTTACCGTAAAAAGCTAAAAGATCAGCAGCCCAAAAGCCTTGAAGAAGCCATTTATGAGATTTGACGCAGGCAGAAAAATTGCAAAGGAGGTGTAGCCGTTGAATGAAGTGTTAAAGCAAATGAAGAAAAGAATTGTGGAAGGCATACAGCTTCCAGATAAGAAACAGCAAAATCAGTTAAGAAAAGATGTGGAGCAAGCACTGCAGGAAAGCATCAAGGATTTAGCAGAGCATGGCGGCGGACCAAAAGCAGAAGACAGGTTTTGGAAACGATTAGAGCATATCGCAGCTAAAGAACCAAAAAATCGAATCATATATCAGAACTATCAGGATCTGAGTTATTTTTGGCAGTATACGGAAAACTGGTACAGCTGCTATCCGCCGAACTTGAGTGAAGAAGAAAGGGAAAAAGCTCTTGGATATGCAGAATTTAAAAGAAAAAACGTGGAAGACAGGGAAAGGTATATGACCGTCTATTTCCCATGCGGCAGAATTGGTTTGAAAGGTTTTTTTGTGGACAATAAATTACCTGAAAGCTGTGGGCATAAGGTTTATGGAGTTTATTGCGAAAATGAAAAAACATATACCATAGGAGAAATACTTGAAAAACTGCCAAAAGAAGAAATGGATGTATTTCAGCTCAACGAGCTATTCTGCAGGTTTGATAAGCTGCCGGAGGAAATGCAGCGTGTATATGGCTTGACGCTTCAATTAAAAGAGCCGAGAACAGTAAAAGAAATGATCGACCTGATGGAACATCTTCCGGAAGTCTGCGTGGTAAACGGCATCCAAAATGAAAGACAGTTAGGCGAGTTTTTGGTGGAAAATGAACTTTTTGATGTTTCATTTCCCGATGAAGCTTTGCCATATCTGGATTACGCAAAAATCGGTAGGGAACATATGCAGACATATCAGGGGAAACTCATTCAAGGTGCGTATGTGGAAGATACTTCCGCTGATAATGTAAATCAATTCAGCCAAGAATCAAACGAAGAAAATGACCAAAGTGATGATTATGAAATGAAGCTGTAACAGGAAGGAGTGACAGAGATGGATAAAGGCTCATAGAAGTGAGGCGATGAAATATGGTAAACAGTATGATTCCATGGATTGGTGGAAAACGATTGATGCGTGAGTTCCTCATTGCACGTTTCCCACCGCATTATGATAAATATGTAGAAGTATTCGGTGGTGCTGGTTGGGTGCTTTTCGCCAAAAAGCCGGAAAGGTTCGAGGTGTATAACGATGCCAATTCCAATCTGACCAATATGTTCCATGTGGTAAAGCATAAGCCCATGAGCTTTGTAAAAGAGCTTGGCTTTTTGCCGCTGAACAGCAGAGCAGAGTTTGATCTGATGCTGGACTGGCATAGAAAGCAAGATTTTTCACTGCCATATCAGACAGAAGAAATGGCACTGGCAAAGATTTATCTTTCCCCTATAGATTTTCGGGAGTATAAAGAACTGATCACAACACAGGCTGAACTGGGCGATGTGAGGAGAGCAGCTACATTTTATAAGCTGATCCGATATAGCTATGCGGCAGGCGGAACCAGTTTCAATGGTCAGCCGGTAAATATCGCCCAGACGTACCGTACCATATGGCTTGCCAACCGCAGGCTGAATGAAAACGGCGTGAAGAGTGACAGTGAGATTTTGATGGCTGGCGGAAATCCGGGCAAAGGTGTGATCATACAGAATAAAAGTTTTGAGGTCATCATCGCTTTGTATGACAGTCCAACGACATTCTTTTATCTTGATCCACCATACTTTGGGACAGAAAAGCAATATGAGGAATTGTTTACATTGGAACTGCATTATCTGCTCCGTGAAGTGCTGGGGAAGATAGAAGGATTTTTTATGCTTTCATACAATGACTGCGAGTTTATTCGTGAGCTGTATAAAGATTTTTATATCACGCCTTTTGAACGGCTCAACAGCATAGCACAGAAATATACACCAGGGGGTATGTTCAAAGAACTTGTGATTACAAACTACGATCCAAATCTGAGATTAAACAGTCAGCCAAAACAGCTGACATTGCTTTGAAAAAAGGATTCTATTTTGGAGTTTTTATTGAATGAAGGAGGTATGGATATGACAATCAATTGTTTTAAAACCGTCAGTGCGAAGGGGTTGATTTATCTGCCTGTGGCACTTAGAAGATTCGTTGGAATCCATGAGGATGATGGTGTACCGGGAAGAAGTCCGGCGGCGAAGCCGTTTTTGCGGAGCAAAAATACTGACCAGTGCAGATAACCGGAAGGGGCGGGATCATTTTAATCAATAAGGCTGAAGTGACTGCGGAGAATCCTGTGGAGGTGCTGCAGGCAGATTTCCAAAAAGAAAAGGAGGATGCGGAAAAAGAACGAGATCAGATCAAAAACAGAATCAAGCAGTTATTAAGCGAAGGAAAGTCCTTAGATGAAGTATTGGACGAAGTCCTTCGCTTTTTGTTTTGAAAAGGGGTGATAAGCCATGGACATTGAAAAAGCATTGAGGCAGTATCAGAAAACAAAGGATTTTTCTGATGACTGCCAGAGGAAAAAAACAGAACTTTTTGCTGATTTTCATGTTCTCCCCGATGACCTGACTATAGAACGCATGGTACTTGAGGAGAAAAGGAAAGAATTAGAAGAAATGAGGGAATCCGTATGAAAAAAGCAATCTTATGTCTGATTGCGGCAGTATCACTGCTTCTGCCTGTATCGGCTGCGGCATCTCAGGTGAGTGTAGAAACGCTGATACAAGAGGAAAATGCAACTGAAAACACATTGCCTGTACCAATCTCCGTGGAAAGGAAGAACATAGACGGTGTGGAATATCTGGTCAAGGTTTATGATCTGCCGGCGAATACACCACAAGAGCAGCTGGTGGAAGAAGACTTTGTATTGGAAGATTTCCTGTTCAGCTATATCGCTGCGGATAAACAGCTCAATGATAATAAGGACACAAAAGAAGTCACAGAAGACGCAAAGGCAGAAGGCAGTTCTAAAAATCTGGAAGAAGTCATCAAACTCTTTCCAGCCACAAAACCTTATGATAAAGATGGATATCAAGGTACATTGACACTGGATACCGGCAGCATCGTTACAGAGGTGGCAGGCTATACCACTAAAAACTATACGGTATCTGCCACAAAGGAATATCCAGGCTTGATGTATGCTGATCCTTCTTATGTTGCCCAGTCAACAGTAAAAGACGGATATACACTGCCTTTAACAGATGTCAGCTGGACGGTGATGGGGACATCCCTTGCCGGAGATACATTGGTACCTACAGAGTATAAGGCAGTAGCCACATACTCCAAAACATTCAGCTCTCAGGTACCTACGGGCTATGTGTCCACAGCAAGGTACAAAGGCAATGTAACAAAGACAACGGCAGATACGGCAACATTTACCATTACTTACGCAGGAAAGCTAATTGAAAATGGAATGCCGCCAATATTAAAAGCAGTAACAGGCATTATTGCCGTATTGCTTTTGGGCTGTGCCATTGCCATGCTTTTGCTTTATCTGAAAAACAGACAAGGGGCTGATGTGTATAACCTCATTGACAAAGAGTATATCTGCATTGGAAGGCAGAATATCAATCCGAAACAGCCTGTGATCGATTTGAATGAGTTTGAGGACTTGATTCAAAGCAATATATTCCAGTTTGTGCTGGACAAGAAAACAACAAAGGCACTTTTCGGCAGGAACATCAGTGTGACCTATAAAGACATGACAGTAAAGCACAGAGTCAATGAGAAAAAAGGAGAATATCGATTTGAACTGGATTTGGGAGGTGTACTGGATGCTGAATAGAATGAGAACAATGCTGCTTTTGTTTTTATTTTCCACGGTTGGCTTCTGTGTTCCAGCTTATGCTCTTGACTCGGATTTGAGCTACAATTACAAAACAGAGAATCAAGAGGAGTTTGTTATTGTTGGAAAATCTAATATCAATATCCAAGGAGAAATACCGGATTATCTCAGGGATATTTATGATGTATCACCGCAGACAGTCTATGATTCAGAGTACGGCGCCAATGTAGTGGAGCCAAATGCACCATCCATTAACAACACTACATACGCACCAACCAATGCACCAATCAATTCTTATACCCAAAGTCCAAACAGTCTGATTACAGGTACAGCCTATGGCGGCGGTACCAGTGGAAGCTATACAGCGGATATTTCCTCAGACGGCTATGTGACAAATGAGATCCCTGAAATGACATATGATGGTGGAATTCCGGAACAGGTATATGACGAAGTTCTGCAGTATCCCTTAACAACCATTGAGCAGGTGCGAAACAGCGACGGAAGTATTGGCGTATTGAAGATTCCGGAAATTGGGTTGACGGTAACTGCCTATGACGGCGATACATTCACAGCGATGAAAAAAGGTGTGGGACATTTGGCTTCCACTTCCTGCTGGAATGGAAATATCGGTTTGGTAGGACATAACAGAGGTACCAATGACTACTTTGGAAAACTGAAAAAACTGGATATTGGCGATGAAATGACCTATACCACAAAACTTGGCACAAGAACCTATGTGGTAAAATCCATTACAAAGATTGCCGATACGGACTGGTCAAAACTGCAGTACACCAGCGACAACCGTCTGACATTGATTACCTGTGTGGAAGATGTGGGCGATCAGCGTCTTTGCGTGCAGGCAGTGCAGAAATAATCTTTTGCTTGCAGTGTAAATGGTTTTTCGATATAAGAAAGGTAGGTGGAATACAGGATGAAAAGAATGAGGTGAAGGACATGAAAAAGAAATGGATGGCAGTCATGACAGCAATATTGGCTATGAGCAGTACAGTACCAGCGTTGGCACAGCACATTTATGCTGGGGACGATGTAGAAAAGGTGGTGAGCTATGACGAAAACGACAGGAAAGTCATTACATTGATATTTGATCCTGAAAAAATGCCGGAAGAAGTGTGCCAGCAACTGGGTATTGGAAGTCCAACAGAAAACAAAGAGAATACAACGAAATTAGAAAATGTTTCCACAGCGGTGAAATTGACAGAACCGCCGAAAGAAGGTGAGGCGTTAGCAAATATCCAGTATGCAGATGAAACAGGCAGACTGAGATATACATCTCCATACTACACTTACGGATATGGTCAGTGTACATGGTACGCAGGCGGAAGGTTTGAGGAGGTACACGGCATCCATATCTCTATCCATGGATACGCCAAAGAGTGGCTGGACAGCAGCAGGTGGGATGCATCCCTGGAAGTGGTAACAGACCTATCATCTGTACCGGAACAGTCCATAGCCATCTATGTGCCGAAGACAGACAATCGACTTGCTGGTCATGTATGTTTCATCGAGTATGTGGAGCATGATGAAAAGGGAAATCCTCTTTCTATCTATTACACAGACGCCAACGGCAAGAAAGATACCGTGAAAAACGCTTACACACCCGGCGTAGACGGTATGGTGATTAAAGAAGATTACCAGACATTTCTGGAAAATGACCAGCTGAAACTGGCTGGATATCTGAAAGTAAAAAAATAAATGACAGTATAAACAAACGAAGGCTTTGCAAACAGGCAACCGCAAAAATGCGGACTGTATGAGCAAAGCCTTTTTTTATTGCAAAGGAGGAAAAGATATGTCAGCATGGAAGAAATTTACGGCTTTTCTTATGTCAGCTTTTCTGATTCTGACAACAGGTGTGCAGGCATTTGCAGGTACATCCATGGAAGATGCGCTGAACAAAGTAAATCTCTATGTCAAACAGGACAAGGGTGCACAGCTTTTGACATGGAAAGGCATCATTGACAGCAATAACTTTGCACCGGCAGTTATTGTGTATAAAGCAGAAGACGGCAAGGAATATCCAGCGTTCTGCGCCAATCCAAACCGACCGGGTGTAGAAGATTTAGCAGGCAAGTCATACGACGTGGATGTGGATCAGCTGGATACGGACCCTGCGGTCTGGGGCGTTATTACAAACGGCTATCCTTATAAAACACCGCAGGAGCTTGGTGTGAACACAGAGTATGAAGCCTACTACGCCACAAAAATGGCAGTATGGGCGGTGGTTCATGCCAACTACAGCAACTTAAACGACTGGAAGGCCAACGGCAGCCAGAACGCACATGTAGAAAAAGCAATGAAGGATTTGGTAGCGAAAGGCAGGGCGAACCAGTATGTATATAAGTCATGGCTTGCCATCAACCCAAAGAACCAGACAGTAGATACGGATGACAAGGACGAGAATTATCTTTCTCAGGAATATACCTTGAAATCCAATGTGGATATCCGCAGCTATCGTGTGGTGATTGATGGGGATGTGCCGCAAGGCGCTGTAGTGACCGATGTGAATAATACACCGAAAAACAGCTTTGAAGGCACAGAAACAACATTCAAAGTATTGATTCCAAAGGATACCGCAGAAAACAGCGGCAGCTTTCGTGTATTGGTAAAAGGCAAATTAGAAAATAAATCCGTGCTTTTTGGAATTTCTCACGATGCCAATAAGCAGGATTATTATGTAGCACCGCTTCCAAGCTATAACGGAGATTCCTGGGTAGATTTGACCTATTCCACAACCGGAACTGTCGTTCCTGGAGAACCAGACGATCCAGAAAATCCGCAGGTGCCTGAACCAAGCCCAGGCTTACAGATTTTGAAAGTAAAGAAAGGTACCAGAGAAGGTTTAGCAGGTGCCGTATTTAAAGTTGAAATTGACGGCAAAACCATTGGTCATTATGTAACCGATGAAAACGGCGAAATCTTGATTCCAGATTTAACAGGCACCGTATCTGTCACAGAGGAAGTGCCGCCTGTCGGCTATGTATTGGATGAAGAAAATCATAAAGATGTAGAGATTGTGGATGCAGAAGAGCCTACAGTGGTGACATTTGCCAATGAGGAAATGGCACAGCTTGAGATTACGAAAGTTGATGCGGATACAGGTGAAACACTTGCAGGTGCCACAATCAGGGTTGCACTGGATGACGGCTCCGATTCCTGGGATGTATATACCAACGCTTCCGGCAAAGCGACACTAACTAATATGAAAAGCGGCACCTATACCATAACGGAGATTGTGGCACCAGAAGGCTATTTGTTGAATGAAGAGCCTGTTCTTATTAAGCTGGAACCGGGAAAAACAGCCACAGTCACACTAAAAGACAAAGCCAAACCAGGTATTGTTATCAAAAAATATGACGAAGATACCGGATTTCCTTTGGAAAACGCAGAATTTTCCGTTGCCAAAAAAGGCGGTTCTATCGTGTATGAAGGTATGACGGATAAAGAAGGTAAAATCAAGGTAGAAGGCTTAGAAGAAGGCTGGTACACCATTACAGAGCTTGCACCACCAAAAGGCTACCTGATTTCAACAGAAAGCAAAGATGTATATCTGGAAGGTGGCAAATGCGTAGAAGTGAAATTCGACAATCGTTTGCGCCCTTCCCTCCAGATTATGAAAATTGACGCAGAAACAGGAGAACCACTTGCAGGTGCTAAATTCAAGGTACAGAAATCAGAAGACAAAACCGTCAGTGAGTATGTAACGGACGAAACAGGAACGGTTGTAATCCATGACCTTGACGAGGCTGTTTATACGGTGGAAGAAATAGAAGCGCCTGACGGCTATGCCATTGATCCGGACAGTCATAAGGACATTGCTTTGGAATGGGGAAAGACAAAGACACTTGTATTCTCCGACACCAGAAAACCAGCTTTGGAGATTATCAAAGTAGATGCCAAAACAAAGGAACCTTTGGCAAATGCTAAGTTCAAAATCACAAAAACGGAAGATGATACCGTCAGTGAATATATGACAGATGAAAACGGCAAAATTACCATTCAGGATCTGCCGGAAGGCATTTACACTGTTGAGGAGATCACTGCACCAGACGGGTATATTTTGGATACACAACATAAAGAAATTGAATTATCCGCAGGTGATAGTAAGCAGATTGTATATGAAAACACAAGAAAGCCAGACCTCATTATCACGAAAACAAATGCATTGACAGAAAAGCCAGTGCCAAATACCACATTCAAAATTGAATTTGAGGGAGAAAACGGCAGTGTAGTGCCACTTGGCACTTACAAAACTGATGAAACTGGTCAAATTATTTTGAGAGATGTAGAAGTAGGTTGGTATATCATTACTGAAACAAGGGCAGCACAAGGAATGAGCCTTCCTTCAAATCCTGTTACAAGAAAATACCTTGCACCAGGAGAGAACGCCTATCTGACAGCAGGCAGTGTGGATTCACAGACGCCATCCTTGGGAACAGATAACACAGCTTCTCAAAGTAAAGTAACTGTGACATCAGGGAACGACTATATTGGAGAAGAAATTCCAAACTATCCTCTGAATAGCCTTGTCATCAAGAAAACAGATGCTATTACATCAGAAATGTTGGAAGGTGCAGCTTTTGAAGTACGCAAGGTATCTGAAGATATTTCTGGTAATTCCGGCACTATCATCGGCAAATATACCACAGACAGCTCAGGTATCATTGTCATTACCGGATTGGAAGCCGGCGCTTATCTCATTGAGGAAGTGCAGGCTCCTGCAAACTATCTTATTTCCGAAAACAGTAAGCAGCAGGCTTGGTTAAAAGCAGACGGAACATCCGTGGTTGAAGTAACTTTTGCCAACTACCCTTATGGTTCATTATTGATTACAAAGGTTGATGCAGTCACAAATAAGCCTTTATCAAATGCTAAGTTTAAGGCAACAACAGGCGATGGAACAGCCGTAGGAACAGGAAATGGTGTGTTCACCACAGACAGCAATGGTGAAATACTCATTCCAAACTTAAAACCAGATAGCTATGTAGTGACAGAAACAGAAGCACCGGAAGGTTATGTAAAAGACACAGAGCCGCAGACCATCCAAATCGGAACAGATGGCGGAACGTATAAAGTACAGTTCCAAAATCAGCCGATGGGCTCTCTTGTGATTTTGAAGAAAGACGCCGATAACGGCAATCCACTTTCTGGCGCACAGTTTCAAGTAACTACTTCCAAAGGTGCTGTTGTAGGAACAAATAACGGCAAATTTACCACAAACAGCAATGGTTCCATCACCATACCAAACTTAGAAAAAGGAAGTTACATTGTAGAAGAAGTAAAAGCTCCGGATGGATATGTGCTGGAAGAACAGTCCAAAACCATTGAAATTGACTTTGGTAAAACATATACATTGGAGTTTACAAACAAGAAAATGACTTCTCTTGTTGTTAAAAAAGTAGATGCAATCAGCGGTGAACCGCTTGTTGGAGCGAAGTTTGTTGTTGAAAAACAAAACAGTGAACACATAGGCGAGTACACCACAGACAATACCGGAACAATATTGCTTCCGACACTTGATCCAGACTGGTATGTAGTACGAGAAACAAAAGCTCCAGAGGGTTATATACTTGATGAAACACCAAAAACCGTTGAGGTAAAAACAAATGTGCCAACGGTGGTGACATTTGAAAACAAGCCGCTTTCAGGAATCAAAATCTTGAAAACAGATTCCGAAACAGGAGAACCGCTTGAAGGCGTTTCTTTCGCTGTATCCAAAATGAATGGCGAGAAAATCGGCACATTCAAAACAGATAAAGAAGGTATGGTCTATATCTCTGATTTGGAAGACGGCTACTACACCGTAACCGAAACAGAAGGCTTAGAAGGCTATCACTGGGACAAAGAACCGAAAACAGTAGAAGTCAAATCCGGCAAACAAACCATTGTGGAAGTGGAAAATCAGCCATATTCCGGTTTGGTCATTGAGAAAACCAACAGCAGGACCGGCGACCCGATCGAAGGTGTAGAATTCCTTGTGACAAAATTCAACGGTGAGCAGATCGGATACTATGAGACAGATGAATCCGGCTTGATTGTCATTGAAGGTCTGGAAGAAGGCACATACTTGGTAAAGGAAACAAAAGAAGCTAAAGGATACAAACTTGACAGCGAAGCCAAAGAAGTGGAAATCAAAGACGGCAAGAGAACAACGTTAAAAGTGGAGAATGATCCAATGTCTTCTGTATTGATCCATAAAATCGACTCTGTCACAGGAGAAGGCATTCCAGGAGTGAAATTCCTGTTATATGACAGTGACAATGAACCAATCGGTCAGTTTGAAACAGATGACGAAGGCTATATCTGGATCAGAAAAGAATTACCGGAAGGCAAGTACAAACTCAGAGAATTAGAGCCTGCAGAAGGATATATCTCTGACAACAGCGAGAAAACATTCTATGTGCAGAAAGGCAGAACAACAGAAATCGAGTGGGAGAATACACCGGAAGTCGGTCAGATCGTTATTACAAAACGTTCTTTTGAGTTCAATGAACTGACAGGTCTTCCTGCCGGTTCTCCATTGTCTGGCGCGGTATTTGAAATCTATAACACCACAGGAAATCTGGTAGATAAGATTTCTTCCGGCAGCAATGGTGTTGCAGCATCAAAAGGTTTGCCTGTAGGTGTCTACACCATCAAAGAAGTATCAGCACCAAGATATTACGCTTTGAATGATAAAACACTTTTGGCAGAAATCAGGCACAACGGCGATATCGTCAGATTTGAAGTGCTGAACAGCAGCATTTCTTTGAACTTGACGATTCAGAAAAAGGGACCAAATGCTGCATCTCCTGGACAGACCATCCAGTATGACATTTATGAGGTACAGAACGGCTCTTCCGGCACTTTGGAAAACTTCTATATCCATGACAGGATTCCAACAGATGCCACAAGAGCGTTGAAGATTGTTACAGGCACATATTCCGAAAGAATGTATTATAAGATCACTTATAAAACAAACTACAGGGATTATCGTGTGCTTGCGGAAAATCTTCTGACAAAGAACAGTTATGAATATAGCCTTCATCCAAATGTCCTTGGCTTGGCAAATGGAGAATATGTCACAGACGTGCGTCTGGAATTCCCGAAGGCAAGCCCTGGTTTTAAGATGCTTGAAAATATGTCTGTATTCTGTCAGGTAATGCCGAATATGCCGAAAGATTACCGTATCGTCAATAGAGCAGATGTTGGCGGAAGATACGGCAATGAATGGGAAAGTGCAAAGACCAGCTGGAACACAACGGTGTGGACTGTGAATATACCGCCGGTAACGCTTCCCAAAACAGGTTATTAAAAATATGATTTCTGGGGCAGTCTTCAGGCTGCCCCTTTTCTATGAAAGGAGAGAAGAACAATGGCAGTAAGATGGAAAAGGGTATTTTTGCTGACAGTGGTTGTGCTTATGGCAGTGATTATATTTGCACCGCCAGTATTTGCGGCACCGGATAGCGGTCAGGTTTCCACAGCCATTGAAAGCACTTGGAAAACAGCAGCCGGTCAGATCAAAACCGTAACCAATAACGTTATCTTTCCAGTGGTGGATTGCGTGCTGGCGATCCTGCTTTTTGTCAAATTAGCTATGGCTTACTTTGATTACAAAAAACATGGCGAATTTGATTTTGCACCAGTGGCAATCCTGTTCTTTGGTCTGGTGTTTGCTATTACAGCACCGACTTATATCTGGAATATTCTTGGAATTTAAGTCGGGGAAAATCCATTGAGTCAAACCCATAAAAATGGTATAATATCTACAAAAGCAGGAAAAAACAAAAAAGTAAGGAAGTTAAAATGAAGGACAAGGAATGGATCATCAAACAGACGGATGCGTCTATGAGATTGGAAGGAATGCCTCTTACAGATCAGGACAAAGACAGAATCCGTTCTTGTGTGGGAGATCAGGAAAAAGTGGAACATGTCATTGGTGAATTGGTAGACAGTTATCGAAAAAGCGTGTCTGTGAAAGATATTTCAAACATAAGGAAGTGAGGAATATGGCAAAAATTTATACTATAGAGGAATTGAAAGCCATTATTATTCCCATAGCAAAAAAATATGGAATCCAAAAAGTATATCTCTTCGGTTCCATAGCACGAGGCGATGGCGATGAGAACAGCGATATTGATTTGCGTATTGAAAAAGGTACGCTAAAAGGTTTGTTCGCCCTGGGAGGATTTTATGCGGAAATCTCAGAAGCCCTGCAAAAGGATGTGGATGTGGTGACAACCGGCAGTTTGGATCAGGAATTCCTTGACGAGATTAAAGAAGATGAGGTGTTGCTGTATGCGGGCTGACAGAAATGCGGAAGTGCTGAAACATATGGTAAAATACTGCGACCAGATTGAAGAAACCGTTCTGCGTTTCCAAAAAGATTATGCTGTGTTTGAGAAGGATCACATCTATCAAAATGCGGTTGCGCTTTGTGTGCTGCAGATTGGTGAGCTGACAACAAAATTGACAGAGGAATTCAAACAAACCTATACGGGAATGCCTTGGAATCAAATCAAAGCCATGAGAAATATTGTGGCGCATAATTACGGCAGAATCGATGCAGAAATATTGTGGGAAACCATTGAAAATGATGTACCGCAGCTGAAAGCGTATTGCTTGGATATTTTACAAACCTTAAATAATGAAAACAGATAAAAAAGAAACAGGAAAGCCTTTATCCATAGAGATAAGGGCTTTTTTATGGAAAAAAGGAGGAATGATGATGGGATGCTGGGGTATAAAAGCATTTGAATCAGATGAAGGTCTGGATGCCTTGGAATGGATCAGAAACCATATTCCGGAAGACAGCTGTCTGCGCTTAAAGGAATTGTTGGAACAACTGAAATTAGACGAATGGTGCAGACCGCCTGCTGCGGAAAACGGAGAGTTCCACAGCAGTACAATGCTGATTGCGGAACTGATGGAAAGCTTTCAAAATGGTACTATAGAAGAATGGGAATATCTCCCGAAAAACTCCTTTGAAAAAGTGGTTTCTTTTCTTGTGGAAAAGGAATCTGTTGAAGAAATGCGTGAGTATCTTTCCAAAACATTGGAATCCGCCAGGGAAAATGCACAGAACAATCAATGGAACGGATGGTTTGAAGAAACCAACTGGAACAAATGGCAGGAACATATGGAAAGCCTGATTGAAACCATGCGTAAAATTTTGGAGCAAGACGGAGAGGTGATGGATTTGATACCACAGACAAAACAAGAGATGTCAGAGGAACACATAGAAGGTGGTATGAACATGGAATAACAGAAAGCGAAGGTGATGAAAAATATGTTTGGCTTAGACTTTGCCGTAGACGGTGTGCTGGATCAGTTTTGTGACTGGATCTATGGCAAACTGATCACATTCTTCGGTGAGTTTTTCAGTATGATCAACATGATGGGGGCGGAACTTTTTGAGCTGGATTGGATCAAAGCAATCCTGCTCTTTTTTTATTACTTCGCTTGGGCGTTGTATATCGTTGGTATTGTAGTGGCTGTGTTTGACACAGCCATTGATGCACAGAGAGGAAAAGGAAATTTTCAGGACTTGGCATTAAATATCATCAAGGGGTTTTTTGCCGTTAGCCTGTTTACTGTAGTACCTATCGACCTTTATGTCTTCTGCATCAATCTGTCAAATGAACTGATTGGTACCATTGCTGGTATGTCGGATTCACCAGGAAAACTTGGTGCCATTGCCACTATGGTGCTGGGCAGCTTTGAAACGCCTGGTGCCAACGTGGTGGTGTCTATCGTGTTTGTCATACTGATTGGATATGCGGTTATCAAAGTGTTTTTCGCAAACTTAAAACGAGGAGGTATCCTTCTTGTCATGATGACAACCGGCAGTCTTTATCTGTTCAGTGTGCCAAGAGGATACAGCGACGGATTCGTATCTTGGTGCAAACAGGTGGCAGCTCTCTGCCTGACAGCGTTTTTACAGACCATTGTACTGGTTGCAGGGCTGGTTACTTATAATGCAAATATGCTGCTGGGCATCGGATTGATGCTTTCCAGCACAGAGGTACCGAGAATCGCACAGAACTTTGGATTGGATACCAGTATGCGTTTCAACGCAATGAGTACGGTATATTCCGTAAATTCCATAGTCAATATGGCACGTAATGTAGGAAGAATCGCAGGCAGATGAAAGGAATGAGTTTTATGAATTGGGCAGACAAAGGAAGAAGAATGGCGGAAAGAGCAAGAGAACTGTTCCCACCAGGTACAAGAATTCAATTAATTCATATGGATGATCCATATAATCCGGTGCCTGATAGAACAAGAGGAACGGTCAAGTTTGTGGATGATATGGGAACTGTATTTCCTGATTGGGATAACGGCAGAGGTCTTGGTGTGGTATACGGCGAGGACAGTTTCCGAAAGCTCACACCAGAAGAATTGTTGGAAGAACAGCAGAAAGAAGACATGGATGAGGACATGAATATGGGAATGTAAGGGAGGTTTTTGAAATGAAATTGGTATATATCTGTTCTCCATTAAGAGGAGAACCGGAAAAAAACATGGCAAAGGCGAACGAATACGCCAGAGAAGAAGCAATGAAAGGCAACTGTGCCATTGCACCACATTGTGTTTTCACACAGTTTTTAGACGATGAAGTCCCGGAAGAACGCAGTCTGGGACAGGAAATGGGGAAAACACTTCTTTGCAGGTGTGATGAACTTTTGGTTTGCGGCAGTATCATTTCAGAAGGAATGCGTGAGGAAATCAAAACTGCTTATGAGAACGGCATTACTGTTTTAGGCAGAGATTTGTCCATTGCGGATATCGAAGATGCAGTATTTGGAGAAACAGAGCAGTGCTGTGAGATGGTATAAAAGGCAGGTGAGAAGCAATGTATATCTATCCAGAAAACCTGAAAGGTAAAAGCACCATGTTCCTTTGGACACTGCGAGATATGCTGATTATCATCATAGGTGCAGTGTTGTCTGCCGTCTTCGCAGCGGCTCTGGACTGGATTGTGCCTGGTGTTCTTATTGGCGTGTTCGCCTTTTTGACACTGCGCATTGATAACGAACTGAATATCTCAGACTATATCCGCTTTGCCTTTCGATTTTTTGTGACAACACAACAGATTTTTTATTGGAGGTTTGCCGATGACAAGAATGAGAATTGGAAAGAAGAAATCTACCAGAGAAGAAATAGGCGCCAGAAATATTGATGCACTTGGTGTGGAAACATACGGCAATGAGTATCTGGTTTATTTTTTGGTACAGCCGGATAACATTGCGGTGCTTTCGGAAACGGCAGTGAAAACAAAGATCATGGCGATGTCCAGCGTCATCAAAGGACTGGATTCCATTGAGTTTTCCTGCATCAATTCCAGAGAAAACTTCGACCAGAACAAAATGTTTTACAAAGAGCGTCTGGAGGAAGAAGAAAGCCCCAAGGTACGAGAAATATTGGAAAAAGACCTGATCCATCTGGACAGGGTGCAGATACAGACAGCTTCCGCAAGGGAGTTTTTGTTTATCCTCCGCTTTCGCAACTATAATCCAGAAACAAATGAGGTACAGACAGGCATCAGCAGAATGACGAAGCTGTTGAAGGATGCAGGATTTTCCTACCGTCAGGCAAGTAAGGAGGACATCAAAAGGCTCTATGCTGTTTACTTCGTCCAGAATATCACGCAAGTTTATTTCGATGACTATGACGGCGAAAGATTTGTAAAGGGGGATGGATACCGTTGAAAATCAGCAGAACAAAGAAAACAAAAGCCTATATTCCAAAAACGGAAGAAGAAAAAGAGCAGGTCAGGATCAAAGAGTTTTTAGATATGTGCGCGCCTTCTGTGCTGAAGTTCTACCCTGATTACTATATCTGCGGCAGCAGTTTCAGAAGCACCTGGGTGGTGCGTGAATACCCAACAGATACAGAAGAACAAGCACTGCTCAGGCATTTGGGTGACCGTTCCGGCGTTACATTAAGAGTCTACACCAGACACGTCACACCGGCGGAAGAAAGAAAAATCATTTCCAATGCAGCCAGTAGGAACAGAATGAACCGTTCTTCGGGTAACATCCAAAAGGAGATTATTGCAGAGTCAAACTTAAACGATGTCATGAATCTGATCGCACAGATGCACAGGGACAGAGAACCATTGGTACATTGTGCTGTGTTCATTGAAATATCAACGCCCACATTGGAGAAGCTGAAGGAAATGCAGGCAGAAGTGGAGGCAGAGCTGACACGCTCTAAGATATCTGTAGATAAATTATTTCTAAGACAGAAAGAAGGCTTCGAGAGTACACAGCCCTGCGGAAACAATGCTTTCCATGAGCAGTTCGAGCGCGTCATACCAGCAACCAGTGCTGCCAATCTCTATCCCTTCAACTACTCTGGTAAAGCCGATCCACAAGGTTTCTATATCGGGCATGACAAGTATGGAAGCAACCTTTTCATTGACTTTCAAAGAAGGACAGACGATAAAACCAATGCAAATGTCTTGATACTTGGCAATAGCGGACAAGGCAAAAGCTATCTTATGAAACTGCTTCTTTGCAATATGAGAGAAAGTGGAATGGATATTGTCTGCCTTGATCCGGAGCTTGAGTACAAAGATTTGGCAGTCAATATGGATGGATGTTATATCGACTTGATGGAAGGCGAGTACATCATCAACGTACTGGAACCAAAACGCTGGGAGGAAGACAGCGGATCAGTACTGCCAAGGCATATCTCATTTCTTCGTGATTTTTTTCGTGCCTATAAAGACTTTACCAGTGCGGAAATCGATGTGCTGGAGATATTTCTGGAAAAGCTGTACGAAAGCAAAGGTATTACAGAACATACTGACTTTTCAGAATTAAAACATACAGACTACCCAGTGCTGTCAGATTTATATCGCCTTGTGGAAAAAGAACTGAACCAATATGAAGAAAGAAAGGGAAATATTTATACCAGAGAAACAGTCAGGGATTTATGCTTGAAACTGAAATCCATATGCATTGGTGCTGACAGCAAATTTTTCAATGGACACACCAACATCACAAGCAATCGATTTATCTGCTTTGGCACAAAGGGCATTACAGATGCGGATACGGCAATACGAAACGCAATGCTGTTCAATGTCCTTTCTTTTATGTCTGATGCCCTGCTGTCCAAAGGGAATACGGCAGCATTTATTGATGAGCTGTATCTGTTTTTGACTAACATGACTGCCATCGAATACATTCGAAACGCCATGAAGCGTGTGCGTAAAAAAGGCAGTGCCGTTATTATTGCCAGCCAGAATATCGAAGACTTCAACAGAGCTGATGTGAGAGAAATGACAAAACCCATGTTTGCCATTCCGACACATCAGTTTTTATTTAATCCAGGAAATATCTCCAAAAAGGAATATATGGAAATGCTCAGGCTGGATGAGTGCCTGTTTGACCTGATCAGCAGTCCTTTAAGAGGTGTCTGTGTGTTCCGCCATGGCTCAGAAGTTTATCATCTGGTGGTAAAAGCACCGCAGTATAAAGAGGATTTGTTTGGCAGTGCAGGAGGTAAGTAAAAAGGAGTGGTAAATATGATGATAGATGCAAGAGATGAAGACTTTGAATTGGCAGAAATTGATAATGTGGTGGTGATTTTTACCAATGCACGTATTGATAGAGATACGGTGCCTTTTGGTTTATACTGCTATGATGTCAGGGAGTCAGAGGGCTTTAGTGGCGATCCAGTTACGCTGGAGAAGGTTGTTATTGTAAACCATTGGGGAACTGTTCTCTCAAAGAAACCGTTCCCCTTGGAAGATGATGCATACTATCCATTAAAAGACGGCATCAATTATCTGGGAGAAACCTGTACAATGGATGAGTTTATGGAAATGAATCCAGAAGACGAAATGGATGTTATGTTTTAAGAAATAAAAGAAGGTGAGGCAAATGGCAAGTCCTATGGCAGTTGCCGTCATGACGAAGAAAGCGTTGGAGCTGGCAGAAGATAAACGAGTGCGAACACTGTTGGCAAGTATTGTGGCAGGTATTGTAATCGTGATGCTGATACCGCTGCTGGTTATGGTTTCTATCTTCAATACACAAGCAGAATTCAGTCAGGAGGTGGCAAGAATCGTATTCGATGGAGGACCTATTCCAACGGATATTGATGCGGAACTTTCCAAAGCTATGGAAGAAATGATTGATGCCTTTGAGGAATTGAATCAGACAATAGAATCATTGGAAGAAGAAGGATTTGACGATATCAAAGTCAAGTCCTTTTTTTATATCCTCTATTTCACAAAGGAAATGACAGACTTTGATGAGGAATTCTATGCAGGTTTTGTGGATTGTTTTGTGAATGCTGCTGATGATGACGAGATTTATGAGGAGCTGGAAGATTATCTTTCCTATGAGTTTACGGAAACAGAAAAGATGGAAATTCGAAATCTATATCTCTTTATCAAGTACGGATATTCTGCGACAGACAAAATTACAGGCATTCCTGGGGAAGCCTTCAATGATGCCACATTCGCACAGTTGATGCAGGAAGCCACGAAATATATCGGCTTTCCTTACCAATGGGGCGGAAGTACACCGGAAACCAGTTTCGATTGTTCCGGTTTTGTATGTTGGGTATATACCCATTCTGGAGTCCATAACTTGCCCAGAACAACAGCACAGCAGATTTATAACCAGTGTACACCGGTGTCAAAAGACGAAGTGAAACCAGGTGATTTGGTGTTTTTTACAGGAACATATCAGAGCAGTAACCCCGTAACCCATATTGGAATCTATGTTGGGGACAATCAAATACTGCATTGCGGCGATCCCATCGGCTATGCAAACTTGGGGAATTCCTATTGGCTGAAGCATTTTTATGGATTTGGCAGATTGTAAAGGAGTGTGAAAAATATGATGAAAGAAATTACGGTAGGAGAATTGAAAAAAATGACGGATAAAGAAGGATTGATTCTTCAAGGCTGTGGTGGAGATTTAAAAGAGTGGGAAGATGGTGTCAATGAACTATTGACAGAGTCAGGTATTTTGCTGGAAGGCGATACATTCAAAAATGTTTATGTTTTTGAAAACGAAGGATTAACAAATTTGTTGTTTGATATGGACGATGTCAAGTTGGATGTAGGAAAGCTTGCCATGTGGAGAATCAATACCCACCAGCAGTTTGGCGGTACATGGCTCAGTGATTACTTGACAAATCGTTTTGGAATTGGTGAAGATATGGAATCTTCTATGGAGCCGGAGCTTTAAGGGGAGGAGTGAAAAAGTATGGAACAGATGAACAGAACACATTTTCAAAATTTCATGGCGAAACTGGAAAACTTCCGTGAAGAAGAAATCCAAGTGCTGCAGGAATATCTGGAGCCGGTTTTTGAGGTAAGAGAAAAAATATTATCTTCGTTTTCCGAGGAAAAAGCAAGCAGCAGATTCTCTGTTGGAGAGATTTCGGATGAGCTGATGTATGTGAATTTGTTGGAAGATCTGCTTCAGACAGATGAGAGGATATCAGAATGCCGAATGGATTTTGATGCCTGTGATATGATCCTCTACCATAAACAGCCAGAACATTCCTATGACAGTATGAAAACAACAGAGCAAAAATATGAAGGCGTAGCAGCCATGAATCTGTTTTATCGCGAGCTAGGAGATGCGATGTTTTACTATAACCCTGATGAGGCAAACAAAGGCTGTGTGGTAATCGAGAAAATTATTTCTCTTAGTGACGAGGACTTCTGGTTCTTTGGAGAAAACATCAGGCAGGAGGCTTCCTTCATTACGGATAACGCAGAGCTGCAGTATTTGGATCAGCAGATGACTTTGCACTGCCTGTTTATCCAAAAAGAGAATGCGGAGTTTGGTGTTTTGATTAGCCATGACCAAAAAAGTGGTGAAGTTTATTCCGGCTATCTGCCGAACTTGGATCAGTTTCAGGAGATTGGGTGTGAGATTTCAGAAAAAGAAAACTGCATGGAACCGCAGATGTGACCGAAAAAGGAGGTGAGTATCATGAAACTTTCTGCGATACAGGTGAAGTTTGAAACCAGCAAGTATCAAGCACTAAAGCGATATGCGGTAAAAAAGGAGGTATCTTTGGAGCAGGAACTGGAAGAAACACTGAACAGACTATATCGAAAACTGGTGCCGCCAGATGTCCGTGAGTATATAGAAGAGAGCGATGAGATAGAAAAAACAGGTAAACCAAAAGTGAAAAAAGAGGAAAAAGAACCCGAGAAAGAACAGAATCAAACAGAACAGCCGCAGGATAAGTATTTTAGCAATGATGATCAGTAGGGTAGGAGCAACAGCATAGCCAATTAAAAAACTCCTCAAAATTTATATTTCCAAGCATAGTTTTCCGAACTACGTCTATTTTACAGATATGGTATTAGAAAAAATTATTTTGACTGTTTTAGATTGAATGGTTTTAATGAAAGAAGTAGAGGCAGGTAGCGTGGAACAAGAGCGGAGACCAGTGGGTTTTGGATGAGGAAGATACAGATGTTGGTGAAGTATATCTATTGTGAGTATTGTGGGCAGGTATCTGATTGCCTGATAAGGAAAAACTGTTTGTCGGTTTCTAATTTAAGAAAATCGAAATAGATTCGTTCATATCTTTATGATAAAATCAACACAAGCAAGAATCATTTGAAAAAGAGAGGATAAAAATGCTTCCAAATGGGATTACTGGCTTTAGAGATTTGAAAGATCCCTATATCCCAGAACAAGAGAAAAGGATATTTTAGAGACTTTGTTATTCTATTGCAACTCGTTATCATTGTTTGGTTCTTTCATTTGATTTAGATCTTGCATCGAAAAATTTTTACTCTGCCGAAATCAAAACTGAACGGGGCAGGTTTTATCTTTTGGAAAATGCCTATTATCCATGGATTGCATTTGCAAAAAACTTGGACGTTACAGAGATTGAATTTGTAGAAAGTCCATTCAATCTAACTGACCCAAGTGTGAATGTACTTACACTGCCAGAGCTTGAGCAGAGCTGGCATGATATTGTTGGTGAACTTAACAAAGCTGAGTTGGAACAAATCAAGTATTGGAAACCGAATATAATAGGGTATATTATTTTTAACTTTTGGGATTAAGATTTAATAGGTGATGAAATGGCTTTAGAGATTATTGCAGCAAAAGACTTCAACCATGCGTTTGAGATTGTGTCGGTGAGCTCAAGAAAAACGATGAAACATCACGTGGTATCAGAACCGGAAGGAATAGGCAGCTTCCTGCACGATACCAGAAACGAACTCACAAACTATACATACTATTATCAATTCGATCCATATGGGGAAATCCAACTGGAAGCGGATCAGGTTCCGGTAATCAAGACTTTTTCGCAGTCCATCGTCAAGTGGCTTGAGGAACATGGTACAGAAGAAAACAGAGTGATCCAGCAATATGACCTGTGCTTCCCAAAGATCCGGCGTTTTGCGGATGAATTGGGTCAAGTATGTGATGTAGCCATGGAGCATGGATACAGGTTAGTTGGTTTTGGTGATTGATGCTACTGTATTGAGCATGATTCAAAGAAATTCACAGAGGAGGAAGTCTAACGATGAATCCTGAAAAAACATATTTATATAAAAGACAACATCAGCAACCAATAGAGGAAGAAACACCTCCGCATAAAGGAAAATCAAAGACGGCTACTACCTCTGATAGCCGAAAACGGTCTAAGCATAAACACATATACAAAAAAATCATCTTACACTATGGTAGTGACTCGTTTGCTTGGGGAAGACAATGCGAAATTTGTGGAAGAGTAGATTCTGCATATAAATCTTCTAATTGGAGTACCAAAGAGCTAAAAGTTACTGGTGAGGGCTTGTATGGAGAATGGAGAAGTATTTGTCTTACCGAAATTCACAGAAGATATCCTGAATACACCATTATGACATTGGAAAACGCAAAGTGGGTGGAATGGACAGGAGAAAATGATAAATAGGAAAAAAGGAGGAACACTGTGCGAAAAGAGTTTGAAATTCAAGGGTGCATTGAAGTTCCACCAGAAGTAACAGAAGACGAATTCTGGAATACTTTTATTGGATTTGTGGAATCCAAAGGATGGTCATTTGGCGGTGGAATTCAAGAAATTCAGGATGGATATTATATTTTGGCTGATGGTAGCCGAGACCAGTATGTATTAGATGAGTGCGAATATGAGCAAAATCCCATAGAACTCTAAGCCACACTTCTATATTCTTCTGCTGGAAGTATTCGTGCGTCTTACGGAGCTTCCTTCTCTGTCAGCAGGAAAACCAGCAGACTGAGAATGTTCCGTCACTCCGTCCCAACAATGTAGCTACACCTCCAGCACCGCTTATGCGACTATCCTCTGTGTATTTGCCGTCTGCAAACAGCATAAAATGCTGTTCGCCGCCAGCAAGTTTGAAATGAACATGATACGATGGAGGTACTTGATGTGAAAAGAATAGCAAAAATAATTATAATAGGAATCTGCTTTGGATTGACTTTGTTATTGCTCAAAGTTATTTTTGGAATTGACGATACAACTTTTATGCGTGGCTATTGGATTGTAGCACCTGCCATTGTAATAGGTGCTTTGATAATCAATGTATGCTACAATTTGTTTTATTTTAACAAAGTCAAGAAAATTGTAAAGCTGCTGAACGAAGAAAAACCGCAGGAATACATTGACAGGATAGAAGATTTACTAAAAACCGCAAAAGGAAAAAATTTAAGAAATATTTTAGAATTAAATCTGGCTGCTGGATACATTGAAACAAAACAATTTGATATAGCAATTCCTTTGCTGGAAAAATTATCCCGCAAGAGATTAAAGGGTTCTGCTGTTAATGTGGTTCATAAAATCAATCTTTGCCTCAGTTATTTTGAAACAGCACAATATGATAAAGCGATTACAATATACAATGAAAATCAAAGGCTGTTTCAACAATATAAACATAATAAAATCTATGGCGGCAACATAGCAATGCTTGAAGTGATAGCCTCAATCATAAATGAACAATTTGATCAGGCAGAAGAATTACTGAATTATGCAAAGAAAATATACGATGACCCTCGATTGCAAAAATCTTTTCAAGAATTTTTTGATATATTAAATAAAGCAAAGGTAGAATAGAACCAATATCAAAACTAAATACCGAAAAAATGACCGTTGACTGGTCGCACCATGCGAAAAGTTGACGGTCTTTTTATTACCGGTTTCAGAAAAGGAGGTCATTTTATGCTGAGAAGAAAACATTTGCCCAGCTTTGTTCAGAAAAAAATGGGCAAAATCTAGCTGGCACAAACACAGCAAGGGGAACCAGTTGTTGTTTCCACTGCCTACTACACCACGGAAAACTATTATAAAAATACAAAAGTGGTGATGCTTATGAGTAAGTAAAGCAAGAAAAATCAGAAAAAACGTTTGAGATATAACCGAAAGACCTCCTGATCCGTTTCCAAATCCCGTGACAGGAAGCGTTTTGTGATTTCTATGATAAAACCTTGCCAAAACAACTGCAGTAAGGAACAGGGAAGAAAACATTGGATCAGTGCCTGCTGGAACTGTTCCCATACATCTTTGCCCAGAAGTTCAACGAGTTTTTGTTCTGTCTGTTCCAGATCGACAAGATCGACAGTCCCTTGGTAAGTCGACACAGTTTGATTTTGGAAATCAGTCAGTGCCTGTTCCAGCAATGTATCTGCCAACGCAGTCCAGGAAAGCTCCTGCTGGGTGAATGGCTCCTGACAGTCAAACATTGGATTGTTTTCTAAATCAACCAGTATTTTCTTCTGTAAATCCGAAACGGCTTGATAAATTTTCTCTTCCAAAAGGCAGAGATCTGTCTGAATGATCAAACGAAAGAACATAGATAAATAGTGATCCAATAGATAACTTTTTCGCCCAAGAAGCTGATGAAATTCTTTTGCGGTGCGAAAAATATCTGAGAATGCTGATGTGTTTTCAGATTGGTGCGAAAGAAAATGTTGAAAAATATCCATAAATAAAAACCACCTGTTCACCAAAGTCGGCAAAGCCGCTT
>OGGQ01001349.1_pt1 | contig 32267 bp, 39 predicted proteins | sample 1571191 | NCBI WGS metagenome assembly OGGQ01 (sample SAMEA2582061, study PRJEB24529) | metagenome | biome: Human gut stool | place: China | collected 2011
CCATGGCCAAGGCTCCCGTAGAGACCCCCTTCACCTTCCCCGGCTATGAGGACGTACAGGCCGGCATCGTGAAGTGGCCCATGTCTGTGGTGCGCCTGACCTGCGCCGATCCCCAGCGGCTCATCGACCTGGCCGACCACATCCTCACCGCCTGGCGCGTCTACACCGACGAGAAGGCCCTGATCCTGGCCGAGACCGACGGCGAGCCCCACAACACCATCACCCCCATTGCCCGCCGCCGCGGCGAGGACTATGAGCTGGACCTGGTGCTGCGCAACAACCTGACCACCGAGGAGCACCCCCTGGGCGTGTATCACCCCCATGCGGAGCTGCACCACATCAAGAAGGAGAACATTGGCCTCATTGAGGTTATGGGTCTGGCTGTCCTGCCCGCCCGTCTGAAGGCGGAGCTGGCCGCCGTGGCCGAGAAGCTGGCCAAGGGCGAGGATCTGCGCGCCGATCCCCTCACTGCCTCTCACGCCGACTGGGCTGAGGGCTTTAAGGGCAAGTATGAGATCACTGCCGACAACGCTCTGGACGTGGTCCAGAAGGAGACCGGCCTGGTGTTTGCCCAGGTGCTGGAGCACGCCGGCGTCTACAAGCGCAACGCCGAGGGCAAGGAGGCCTTCCTCCGCTTCCTGAACACTCTGTAAAGGAACATTGCCTGCCACATTTTTCTCATTAGAAAACCCGGCTGGGAGACCATTTGGTCTCCCAGCCGGGTTTCTTTCTGTCTGTATTTTAGGAGAGCTCGAACATTCCGTTATAGAGCTGGTAGTATACCCCCTGCTGCTCCAGCAGCTCATCGTGGCTACCCCGCTCCACAATCTTCCCGTGCTCCAGCACCATGATGGCGTCGGCGTTACGGACCGTAGACAGCCGGTGGGCAATGACAAACACCGTGCGTCCCTCCATCAGCTGGTCCATGCCCTTTTCGATCAGAGCCTCGGTACGGGTATCGATGGACGAGGTGGCCTCATCCAGAATGAGCACCGGCGGGTCGGCCACCGCCGCCCGGGCAATGGCCAGCAGCTGCCGCTGTCCCTGAGAGAGATTAGCACCGTCCGCGGTGACCAGGGTGTCGTAGCCGCGGGGCAATCGGCGGATAAAGGAGTCGGCGTTGGCGATGCAGGCCGCCCGCTGGATCTCCTCCATAGTAGCATCCAGTTTCCCGAAGCGGATATTGTCGGCGATGGTCCCGGTAAACAAGTGGGTGTCCTGGAGAACAATCCCCAGAGAACTGCGCAAAGCGCTCTTCTGGATATCCCTCACGTCGATCCCGTCATAGAGGATGCGTCCCCCCTGTACATCATAAAACCGGTTGATGAGGTTGGTGATGGTGGTCTTTCCCGCACCGGTGGAGCCCACAAAGGCGATCTTCTGCCCCGGCTTGGCATACAGACTCACATCTCTCAACACGGGGTGTCCGGGCTCGTAGCCGAAGTCCACATGCTCAAAGCGCACATCGCCCCGCAGGGGAATATCCGCTCCCTCCGGCTTATGCCAGGCCCAGCCCTGCCCTGCCTTTTCCAGACTCACGGCTCCCTCATCCACCTCAGGAGCTTCATCCATGACCTCAAAGACACGCTCGGCACCTGCCAGCGCAGCCAGCAGGAAGTTGCTCTGCTGGGTAAACTGATTGATGGGCGCGGCGGCCTGACGCACAAAGACCAGATAGCTGGCCAGACTGCCCGCGTCGGTCATCCCTTTCAGTGCCATAATGCCTCCCAGGACAGAGACAATGGCGTAGTTGATATAAGAGATGGTCACCACCGCAGGGATCATGGTGGCGGCATAGCCCTGGGCTCCAGTACCTGCCCGGCGCAGGGCCTCGTTTTTCTCGTCAAAAATCTCCAGACTGGCCTGCTCGTGGTTGAAGACCTGCACCACTTTCTGTCCGTTGACCATCTCTTGGATATAACCGTCCAGATCACCCAGACAGGCCTGCTGTTTGGTGTAATAAGCCCGGCTGCGGCTGCTGCTGAAGCGGATGTAGGCAAACATGGCGGCATAACACACAACCACCACCAGGGACAGCTGCCAATTGAGTACAAAGAGCAAAATAAGTGTGCCCGTCATCTGGATAAAGCTCTGGATGGCCATGGCAAAACTGTTGTTCAGCGCATCGGCGATGGTGTCTACGTCATTGGTGAAGTAGCTCATAATGTCGCCGTGGCGGCGGGTATCAAAGAAACGCAGGGGCAAGGTCTGGAGGTGGGCAAACAGATCCCGCCGGATATCCAGCAGCACCTTCTGGGCCGCCCGCACCATAGTCTGAGTATATCCAAAGGAACACAGCACGCCGATCCCATAGATGACCACCGTCAGGGCAATGCCCTGAATCAGGGTCTCCATATTTCCCGACACCAGTGCGTTGACCACCGGACGAATCATGTAGGTGCCCAGCAGATTGGCCGTGGCGCTGACAGCCACCAGCACCCCCACTGCCAGCAGCAGGAACTTGTGCCGTCCCAGGTAGGAGAGGAAGGTCTTTACCGTATAGCCCAGACGCTTGGGCTTTTTCCCGCTGAAGGTTCTAGCCATGGAGCTCCCCTCCTTTCATCTGGGATGCGTAGATCTCCTGGTAGATGGGGTCACACTCCAGGAGCTGCTGGTGGGTTCCTACCGCGTGGACCTTGCCGTCATCCAGAATGATGATCTGGTCCGTATTCATCACCGAGGTGATCCGCTGGGCGATGATGATCTTGGTCACACCCTCCAGGCTAGCCAGCTCCCGGCGGATCTTGCCCTCGGTCGCGGTATCTACCGCGCTGGTGGAGTCGTCAAAGATGAGCACCTTGGGGTGCTTGAGCAGCGTTCGAGCGATGCACAGCCGCTGCTTCTGTCCGCCGGAGACATTCACGCCGCCCTGCCCCAAGTCGCTCTTGAGGCCGCCGGGCATTTCCGAGACAAATTCATCGGCGCAGGCCGCCCTGCAGGCCGCCCACAGCTGCTCCTCCCCCGCTTGGGCGTCGCCCCAGCGCAGGTTCTCTTCCACCGTTCCGGAGAAAAGCACGTTCTTTTGCAGCACGATACCCACCGCATCCCGCAGGGCGTGGATGTCATATTCCCGCACATCCCGGCCTCCCACCCGCACGGAGCCTTCAGTGGCGTCGTAGAGGCGGGGAATGAGCTGTACCAAGGTACTCTTGGCCGAGCCGGTTCCCCCCAAGATGCCTACCGTCTGTCCCGCCTTAATATGCAGATTCACCTGAGACAGGGCGTACTCCTCTGCATCGGGGTGGTATTTAAAGGATACCCCTTCAAAATCCACGCTTCCATCCGCCACCTGAGTGACTGCCCCTTGGGGCGAAGTGATCTGAGGTTCTTCCTCCAGCACCTGGACAATGCGGTGGGCACTGGCCAGGGAGCGGGTCAGCAGCAGAAACACATTGGAGAGAAGCATTAGGGAGTTCATCACCTGGAACACGTAGCTGAGGAACCCAGTCAGTTCTCCCACTAGAAGGGTTCCCTTTAAAATCATGTTCCCACCAAACCACATCATCAGTATTGCCGCGGTATACATAGTCAACTGAAGGGACGGCAGGTTCAACACCGCCCAGCGAAAGGTTTCCTTGGAAGTGTCGGACAGGCGGCTGTTTACCCCCTCAAACCGCTCCTCCTCCGCCTCCTCCCGGACAAAGGCTTTTACCGCCCGGATGGCAGTCAGATTCTCCTGCACCACATTGTTCAGCCGGTCCACTGCTTTCTGGAGCCGTCCATACATCGGTGCTACCTTCCGCACGATGCAAAAGAGAATGGCACCCAGAATGGGGGCACACACGATAAAAATCACGGCCAGCCGGGCATTCATCCAGAACGACAATCCCACTCCCATCACCAGCATGATAGGACTGCGCACCAGAGGCCGGAATCCGCCGTTGATGGCGTTTTGTAGCACTGTCACGTCAGTGGTCATCCGAGTAACCAAGGAAGCGGCGTCAAAGTGGTCCAGATTGGCAAAGGAATAGCGCTGAACCTGAGCAAACTGGGCGCGGCGCACTTGAGCTCCCCAACCATAGGATGCCCGGGCAGCAAACCGGGCATAGAGCAGCCCAGTCACCAGGGCACAAAGAGCGCATATTCCCATTTGGCCTCCCTTATGGAGAACGTAATCAATATCCTGATTGGCTACACCCACGTCGATGAGGTCTGCCATCAGCACCGGGATCACCAGTTCAAAGCAGGTTTCCACCACGACCAGCAAGGCGCCGATCAGCAGATCCTTTCGATAGGGACCAAGATAGCGCAGCAGACGCTTCAGCTCTCCCATCGCTCTTCCTCCTTCCCCTCCCGGAGATTCCGGTACGCCCGCACCAGGAAGTCCGCAAACTGCTGCCGCTCCTCCGGCGTAAAGCCCTGGAGCATCTGCTCCTCTTCCTGGGCACAAAACTCTGTCCAAGCCTGCACCGCCTGCCGTCCCTTCTCGGTCAGCTCCGCCAGGTCGCCGCGCCGGCTGCTCTCGTCCCTTCTGCGCACCACAAAGCCGCCTCGCTCCAAGGCGTCTATCATCCGGGACACCGCCGCCGGGTCAATCTCAAAATAGTCCGCCAACTCCTTCTGTCGGCAGGGACCATGGCTGTTCAGATAGACCAAAAGCTTGGGCTGCCCCGCCCCCAGGCCAACGCGCCCAAAACAGGGACGCAAATAATTGCGCTGAGCATGAAACGCCCGGTAGAGCAGCATGTGAAAGGTTCGTTCCATCAGTTATCCCCTTCCCTTTTCTTGACATATCAATTATTGATATGTCAATTATAGCAGTTCACTTTTTTCTGTCAATTCCCCCATAAAAAATAGCCGGAGAGGCTCTGCACTTCCTCTCCGGCGTATAATCTGATTTATTCTGCCTGTTCTGCAGCGCCTTCCGGCTGCGCCTCTTTCTCCACCGGACGATTCATCGGTCCGGCAATGGGAACAAACTCCGGTTCCTCCTGCATATGTTCCTTGGTCCCCACGCAGCGGTTGATGGGGGTACCCAGATTATGGAACTTCTCCTCGTAATCGGTCATGACCCCCTGAATGCCGTTGGCATGCAGATCTCGGGTCACCTCCGACAGCGTATACCCCGCCTTGGGGAACTGAAACAAAGAGTATTCAAACAGGTCCCGGTTATCCGTCTTAAAGTGGATCTCTCCCCCGTCCTTCAGCACTCCGCGGTACAGCACCAGGAAGTTTTTATGGGTCAGACGACGCCGGGCATGGTGATTGGACGGCCAAGGATCGCAGAAATTGATAAACAGCCGGTCTACCTCTCCCGGAGCAAAATAATCTCTCAGCCGGGCCGCATCGCCGTCCACAAAGAACACATTCGTCAGTTTCTTCTCTGCACAGCGCTCCATGGCAATGACCATCGCGTCAGGCACGCGCTCCACCGCGATATACAAAACGTCAGCGTGCTGCTCCGCCATTTCCGCTGTAAAACGTCCCTTGCCGCATCCCAGCTCCAGCCAGATCTGCTTTGCCTCGGGCATCAGCTCCCGCCACTTTCCTCGCTGACCTGCCGGATCAGACACCAAAAATTGAGCGCAGCGCTCCATTCTGGGGATCAGGTTGGGCTTTTTTCTCATTCGCATCCCATGTTCACCTCACACTTTTTTCGCAATCATATTACCATACTCAAACAACACTTGCAATCTTTTTAAAAATATACTATACTAATATAGCTTCGCGCATGTTGATGCTCTGTGAGCAAATCAATTTTGCATCAACGATCCTATAACCGGGTGTGGCGCAGTTGGTAGCGCGCTTGCTTTGGGAGCAAGATGCCGGGAGTTCGAGTCTCCCCACTCGGACCATTTTTATTGGAAAAACCGCCACATTTGGCGGTTTTTCTGCGTTTAATTATCAATTTTATTTGTATCTAAACTTTGGAGGTACTGTATGGGCGTAGCTTCTGTTTCCGAGTACGCTGCATCACTAAACGAGCAGCAACAGCAGCCTGTCAATGCATTTATTCATTTTATGAACACCAACTATCCTCAGCTGACCAATAAAATCTCTTTTTCCATGCCCATGTGGCTGATCGGAAAAAAGATGTCCGAAGGATATGTCGCAGTTTCTGCTGCAAAAAATCACTTCTCCATCCATTTTTCTGATGAGGAGTTTCTGAATCGTTTGGCCGAGAGTCTTCCGGCCTGCAAACGCGGAAAACGCTGCATCAATATCAAATACGGCGATGAGCAGTCGCTCCATACCGTTGAGGAAAGCATCGGCGACTTCCTGAAGCTGTAAGAGGAAACCATGGACGCAGCTATTGCAGCGGATCATTTTCTTCGAAAAACTCCACCTCCAGCTGCTCTTTGGGCTGGCCGATATACTGCCGGGACTCCTGGAGCCGCTGCTCCATTTTTCTAATCTCCTTCTGAAGCTGCCGGCAACTTTTTGTTTGGTTCATCTTCAAGAAAAGATGGTACCGCCCCTGCAGGGTGTCTATCTTAGGTGGGAATGTAATGACCTTGTCTCCAATCCAGTTCCCCTCTAACTCGTTCCGGCAGATCTCATCGTCCATGACTGCCATATAGAGCGCATATCGGGTGAACTCCTTGAGCGGCATCCGAAACATCCAGCGCCAGCAGGCAGCCGCACCGGCTCCAACTGCCAGACAGCTCAGAGCCGCAGCTTTGTGACCTGTTTTCATGTTCTTTTATCCTCCAATGTTCTGAACTCTACGTCTGGACTTTTCTTCTATAAAACGGTAGAATTCCGGGATACTGCCGCCCTTCAGCGCCGCCTTTTCCATGGCCAGGGCGTGGTTCTTTCCCATTACAAAAACAAGATAACCTCCGCTCTCTGCCAGTGCAAGGATCTTTTCATACTGCCATTTAGTCTCCGCCGCGGGAGTTTTTACAAGGTAATGGTCGGCATAGAATGTGGTATCGGCAAAGTCTGTGCCCGGCAAAGCCTTACGCTTTGCAAAATACGCATTGATGGAATCTTCTTTCCAGTGAAGCAACAGCAATGCTGCAATCACCGCGCAGTGGAGCACCGTCTGCCATACTCTCCCCCAGGACAGCCAAAGTGATACTAGTAAAAGCCCGATGATGATCCAGGCATACACGCGGATTTGCCGACTTCTTTTGGCCCGGACCGTCTTTCGAATCGCACGTGCCATGGCGGTCAGTGCCTTGTGATCATATGTGGTATGACAAGTAAACTCCATAGGTACCTCCCAGGCCGTCACAACAGTTATTTTTCAATGTGAGCACCACTATACCATATAAAAAACACATTTGAGATGAATTTTTTCTTAATTGCCCTTAAGGTTATATCGTTCTCGTTCTTCTAAACCACCGGCACACTGCTCCCAAGGTCTATTTTAAGGCCACTGGCTGGATGATCGGGGCTTGATTGGGCCTATACTGACTGAGGTGATTGAAACATGAAGACAAAGCAAACGTCCCGGCGCAAAAAATGGCTCATTGCCGGAGGAATCGTTCTTCTGATCCTGGCCATTCTGGCGGCCGCGTTTTTCTGGTACGTGTCCGATTATTACCGGGCAGAGGATGTGGCTCTTGAAGTCCTGGCTCAGGACAGCGGCATCTCGGTGCAAGACAATCTGACTATCCTTTCTCCATCTTCCCCCACCGACACCGCCATCATTTTCTATCCCGGCGCCAAAGTCGAAGCAGAAGCCTACCTACCTCTGCTCAATCAGATTCGACAGACCGGGGTTACCTGCATTTTGGTCCATATGCCTTTCCATATGGCGATTTTTGATGCCAATGCGGCAGAAGAAGTGATCGCTCAATTCCCTGAAATCCAGCATTGGTATATCGCCGGACACTCCATGGGCGGCGCCATGGCTTCCAAGTTCGCCTCTGATCATCCCGATCAGGTCGATGGACTTATCCTGTTGGGAGCCTACATCTATGGAGATTATCCGGATGAAAAGACTTTGACTGTTTATGGCTCCCTTAACCAGAGCGTGGAGGACCACATCGACTACACGGAGAACATTGTGGAGATTGAAGGCGGAAACCACGCTCAGTTCGGTAACTATGGCCCACAGAAGGGGGACCTGCCCGCAACGATTTCTACGGAAGAGCAGCAGGCCCAGACGGTAGCTGCCATTGAGGCATTTCTGCAATCAGCTGAATCTCAGAAATGAGGAGAGATACAGGATGTTTTTCAAGAAAAAGCAGGAAAAGCGGTCCTATGACAAGGAAAATCAGAAACCGGTGATTCGCTCCAGCATCTGCACCGGAGAGAAGGCTGCGGGATTTCAGGACATACATACCGGAAAGTTTACTGAAATCATGCTGATCCGCACTCCCGGCGACCTGGAGGAGTTTCGGCGCCTCTACGGCATCGACGAGCGCGAGATTTCTACCCAATACTGAAAACAGAGCAGATCCCAAATGGGATCTGCTCTGTCCCTTCTATCCTTCAGCCACTGCCAGAACACTTATGCTGTCAGTGTGCAAAGCAGCATCTAAGCGGTCAGCATGGCAAAAATTCGTTTCATCCCTTCTTACCTTCTTGTGCCTTTCGTATCTCATAGCGCAGGTAATCCAGCCGCTGGAGCTGGCGCTCCTTGAAGTGGATCTCTTCCAGAGCTGCACATCGTTTCCTCTCCAACATTCTGAGTCGCTGTGCCGCCGTATGATCCCCCTCCAGCAGAAGGCGCATGTAGACCTCCACTTCCTCCACGGTAAACCCGATGTCGTGGAGGGTCATGATGGTGCTCAGCCGCTCCAGGTCGCCGTCGTCATACTGCCAATCGCCCATCACCTTTTTCACCGCGCCGCACAAACCCCAACTCTCGTATTCCCGCAGAATGTGCATGGGGATATGATAACGCTCGCTCGCCTCCTGTATGGTCATATCAAAGCCTCCAAATAAAAAATGTGGGCGTCCTTCTTCGGATACCCACATTCTAAAACGGTTTGTCCTCTATGTCTAATGCTTATTTTCTTTCTCCTGATATGCCTCTTGGACATTTTTGATGTGTTCATGGAAGGCCTCAACCACCGCCGTCAGCGCCTGATCCTTCTTCCAGACCAGCACCGTTCCTGTTTCCATAGCAGGCAAAAGAGGCAGGAAGCGCAGATCATCAAAGGCCAGGTTCAGATCAAAGCCCAGCGCCGCTCCTACACCGCAGCGCACCATATTGGCGGCATTGAGGATGAGGTTGAAGGTGGCGGCAATCTGAAGACGATCCCAACGATCTCCAAACCAACTGGCCAGCTCCTGCTGTACGCTTTCCCGCCCACTGACCAACAGAGGAACCGATTCCAGATCCCGTGGTGTGACCACCTCCAGTTCAGCCAAAGGGGAATCTGTCCGCACCAACACGCCCCAGCGGTCCTTCTCCTTCATCCGGCAGAAGGCATATTTGCCCACATCTACGGGTTCCGTCAGAAGTCCCATATCCAGAAGTCCCATGTCCAGCCGCTCCTTTACATCGTCGGCATTGGCGCTGAAAATGCGGAATGTGACCTTGGGATAGCGCTCCTGAAAAGTACGGATGGCCTGAGAAAGAAAGGTCATGCTCCGGGTCTCCCCCGCGCCGATGGCAATCTCCCCCATCAGTTCCGTCTCCCGGGCCGCAAATTCCCGGGCTGTTTTATCCGCCAGATCCACCAGCTCTTGGGCACGGCGGCGCAGCAGCATCCCTTCGTCGGTCAGAACAATGTGGTAGCGGCTGCGGTGAAAGAGCTGCACCCCCAACTCCTCCTCCAGCTGCATCAACTGCCGGGACAGGGTAGGCTGGGTCAGATGAAGCAGTGCTGCAGCCTTGGTGATGTTTTCCTCCCGGGCTACCGCCAGGAAATATCTCAAAACACGAAGTTCCATAGGTATCCCTCCTTTCTTCATCCTACCATTCCTGTCTCGCTCCCGCAAGATAAAAATGCCTGTACAGAATACCTGCAAATAGAAAATGAGTATTTTACATTTCTGGATGCTGGATTTACAATGGAGCCAGAAGATGCGTAAGGAGGTTATTCGTATGAACGCATTGGTTGCTTATTTTTCCGCCACTGGCACCACTGCCAAGGCGGCGAAGGCTCTGGCAAATGCTGTTGGCGGGGATCTCTATGAGATCAAACCTGCCGTCCCCTACACCCGCGCCGATCTGAACTGGATGGACAAGAGTTCCCGTTCCAGCGTGGAGATGAAGGATGCCCACTCCCGCCCCGCTCTGGCCGACACCAACGCCCCGGTAGCCGGACACGATGTGATCTTCCTGGGCTTCCCCGTGTGGTGGTATGTGGCCCCCACCATTCTTAATACCTTCCTGGAGGCCTATGACTTCTCCGGGAAAACCATCGTCCTCTTTGCCACCTCCGGCGGCAGCGGTCTGGGCAAGTCGGCCGCTGGGCTGCGTTCCAGCGCCCCTGGCGCCAAGATCGTGGATGGTCGGATGCTCAATGGCCGCCTGAATGAGGCAGAACTGAAGGCCTGGGCAGAAGGGCTGAAACTATAAAGCACCCCGGATATTGAAAAAATGTGGAGTGTACTAACAGACACTCCACATTTTTTATATTTCTTTTTGCAGATACACCATATCCACTAACTGAACCCCGCATTCGTAGATGGGGTGGTCATAGTGGTCGGTGAAAAAGTTCTTGACCAGGTGGTGCCTGCGAAAGCCGCAGGATTCATAAAACGGGATGGTGGAGGGACTGTCCCCGGTGCCCACCTGCAGCACGGTATACTGCTCTTTATAGGTTCGGACGAGGAAGTCCACCAGAGTCTTCCCGTAGCCTCTGCCCTGAACTTCCGGTCTTACGGCAATGTTTTTCAGTTCCAGGATGCCGCTGCCCTCGTCCGTCACCACACATTCAGCCTTGACCCCGCCGTCCTCCAGCACATACATGGTTCCATGCTCCAGATAGCGGTCGATCATGTCCTCCTGCTCATCCGCCAACAGAAGCAGATCCAGATACTGCTTTTTATCTGTTTCGATTTTCTTGATCTTCATACCTGCACTCACCGCTTTTCATACACCAGATCCACGATTCCGTTCCAATGTTCCGTCCCTACCAGCTTCAGCGGCAGTTCCCGAGGAAGCTCCGGAAACAGTCGCACACCTTTTCCCAGTACCGTGGGGATGATGGACAGCCACAGTTTATCAATGCGCCCCTCTTTCAACAGCTGTCCTGACACAGACGCGCCGCCGCAGATCCAGACATTGCCCTCATGTGACTCTTTCAGCTTGTCCACCAGGGCAGTCAATTCCCCATTCCAGAAGAAAATATTCTCCAGATCTTCTTTCTGACAGTGGGTCACCACATAACAGGGCCGACCTTCATAGGGCCAGCTGTCCGGGGAAAGCTCTGTGACCAGCTGATGATAGGTAGTCCAGCCCATGACGATGGCGTCCACCGTATTCAAAAACGCCGGGTAACTGCCGGGGGCATCCGGCTCACTGCCGTCGCCTGACAGCCAATACACGCCGCCCTGTTCGTCCGCAAGATATCCATCCACACTGATGGCGAGATATAACACAACCTGTCCCATAACCATTTCCTCCGTTGCCCTTATTGTACCCAAGAGTGATGAAAAGAACAAGGTAAAGAAACATGACAGACTGTTGTCCGGTTTCTGTGCTATAATACAGGCAGAAATCAGAAAGGCGGTGGCTCCTATGAAGATGGAGCGGCTCATCGGCATTTTGTCCATCCTGCTTCAAAGAGAGAAAGTCACCGCCCCGGAGCTGGCGGAGCAGTTCGAGGTGTCCCGCCGGACCATCCAGCGGGACATTGAGTCTCTGTGCCGGGCGGGCATCCCCATCTCCACCGCTCAAGGAGCGGGCGGCGGTATCTCCATCATGGAGGGCTACCGGGTGGACCGCACCGTGCTCACCGATCCGGAAATGCAGGCCATCCTGGCAGGACTGCGCAGCCTGGACAGCGTTAGCGGCACCCGACGCTATACCCAGTTGATGGAGAAGCTGTCCGCCGGGACAGGCGGACTGGTACCCGGCGGCGCCCACATGCTCATTGACCTCTCCTCCTGGTACAAAACCAGCCTGCCGCCGAAAATTGAACTCATCCAGGGAGCCATCGAGCAGCACCACACCATCCGCTTTACCTACTTCTCCCCCAAGGAGGAGTCGGTGCGCACCGTCGAGCCCTGCTACCTGGTGTTTCACTGGTCCACCTGGTACGTGTGGGGCTGGTGCCGAAAGCGGGAGGATTACCGCCTCTTTAAGCTCAACCGCATGACGGAGCTCTCCACCAGCGAGCCTTTTGCCCCTCGCTGCGCACCGCTGCCCAACCTGGAGCCGGAGCAAGTCTTTCCGGTTAAATATCAGGTCACTGTTCTCTTTGATCCCATCTGCCGCTGGCGGCTGGTGGAGGAGTACGGCGCGGACCGATTTACCGTAGAGCCGGACGGCAAGCTGCGTTTTACCGGAGGTTTTCCCGATGCGGACAGTGTGCTCAGCTGGGTTTTGACCTTTGGGGATAAAGCGGAGTTGCTGGAACCACAGGAATTACGGGAACAGCTTGGGAATTTGAGCAAAACTCTGGCCAATCGTTACAGGAGGGATTGACATGGCGTCTCATCCGGACTTCGTAGACTATGTGGCCGAGCAGCTGCGGGAGGCTGGCGCTATCCGCAGCCGGAAGATGTTCGGCGAATATGGCCTCTACTGCGACGATGTGTTCTTTGCCGTCATCTGTGACGATCAGTTTTTTATAAAGGTCACCCCGCAAGGTGAAGCGGCCTTCCCTGACCTGCCCAAGGCTCCGCCCTACGAGGGCGCCAAGGACTCCTTTCTGGTGGAAGATGTAGAGAACCGGGAGCTTATGACAGAGCTGACCCGTATAACCTGCGAGGCACTAAAAAGTAAACTCCAAAAGACGCGGAGGAAATGACCATGGCTTTTGACTACAAGAAAGAGTATAAAGAATTCTATCTGCCGCCCAAAACGCCGGGCATCGTCACCGTGCCTGCCATGAATTTTCTGGCTGTACGGGGCCATGGTGATCCCAATGATGAGAATGGCGCTTACAAGCAGGCTCTGGGGATGCTCTACGCCGTGGCTTTCACCATTAAAATGAGCAAGCTGGGCAAACACCAGCTGGAAGGCTACTTTGACTATGTGGTGCCGCCTCTGGAAGGCCTGTGGTGGCAGGAGGGCGTTCATGGGGTGGACTATACCTGTAAGAAAGATTTCCAGTGGATCTCCCTCATCCGCCTGCCGGAGTTTGTAACGAAAGAGGTCTTTGACTGGGCCATCCGAGAGGCCACAGGAAAAAAACAGCAGGACTTCTCCAAGGTAGAGTTCTTTCCTTGGGAGGAAGGGCTGTGCGTCCAGTGCATGCACATCGGCCCCTATGACAACGAGCCCGCCACCGTGTCCGCGATGGCGGAATACGCCAAGGCCCAGGGTTACGAGGCGGATTTTGGGGCAAGTCGGTTCCACCACGAGATCTATTTAAGCGATGTGCGGCGGTGCAAACCGGAGCGGCTGAAAACCGTCATTCGGCACCCAATCAGGAGGGTACTGTTATGAAACGGATTGACACGGTTATTCGCAAAATACGCCCGGAGGAGTACGGCCTTCTGCGGGAATTTCTCTACCAAGCAATCTATCTCCCGGAGGGCGCTGAGCCGCCGCCCCGGTCAGTGGTAGATCTGCCGGAGCTACAGGTCTATGTTACAGGCTTCGGCACACAGCCTGGTGACCACTGTCTGGTAGCTGAGACAGAGGAAAAAGTGGTGGGTGCGGCATGGAGCCGTATCATGGGGGACTACGGTCACATCGACAACAATACGCCATCCCTGGCTATCTCGTTGCTACCTGAATACCGCGGGCTGGGCATCGGGACCCAACTGCTGAATACCCTTTTGCTTTTGCTACAGGAGAATGGGGTTCTTCAGACATCCCTCTCCGTTCAGAAAGAGAATCCAGCTCTGCATCTGTACGAGCGAGCAGGATTTCGAATTTTAGAAGAAAAAGACACAGAATATCTAATGTTGCGGGACATCACCAATCATGCTGATATGGAGGAAATACCATGAAGGGCTTTACCCGTACAGAAACCCGCTTCTCCCTGTGTGGTCTCAACTGCGCCCTGTGCTCCATGCATCTGGGCGGCTACTGCCCTGGCTGTGGCGGCGGAGCAGGCAACCAGAGCTGCACGATAGCCCGCTGTTCTCTGGAACACGGCGGCGTTTCGTTTTGCTGGCAGTGCCCGGAGTACCCCTGCTCCCACTACGAGGGCTTCGACGAGGGAGATTCCTTTGTCCCCCACCGGAACCGGCAGAAGGATATTACTCTGGCCCAAGGACTGGGTTTAGAGGCTTACCTTGCCCTGTTGGAGAAAAAACGGGCGATGTTAGAGGAACTTCTGGCCCATTACAACGATGGACGCCGCAAGACCTTTTTCAACACAGCGGTGTATCTCCTGTCCCTGGAGGATTTGCGCTCCGTGATGGCCGCTCTGGAAAACCGGCCGGAACTGGCCGAGCAGACAGTCAAGGAGCGAGCCCTCGCTGCCGTGGAGTTGCTTCAGGATGCGGCGGACCGCCGGGGCATCAGCCTGAAACTAAACAAAAAGCCAAAGAAGGAGTGATCCCATGGCGACCTCCAAGGTAACCGTCCAGTTCCCCTGCCCGCTGGAACGGGTATGGCAGACCGTGACCGACCTTACCCATACCGCTTGGCGCAGTGATTTGGCCCGGGTGGAAGTTTTGGATGAAACTCACTTTGTGGAGCACACCAAAAGCGGCTATGACACGAAATTTACCGTCACAGCCTGTGAGTCGCCCCACTTCTGGGCCTTTACCATGGAGAACGGCAACATGTCCGGCTCCTGGGATGGGATTTTCGAATCGGTCGAGGGCAGTACCCAGCTGACCTGCACGGAGACCGTCAATGCCAAGCGCTGGTGGATGCGCCCCTTTGTCCCCAGCTATTTGAAGCGGCAGCAGAAGCTGTATCTGGACGATTTACGGAAGGAATTGCTGAAATAGACCGTGTTAATCTGCGTTGCTTGCGGCAACGGGCCATTCTCCCTACAATGGCGGTAACACCTGAGTGAAAGGAGTTATCCCTCATGTTAAGCGAAAATATAAAAACAATCCGGAAATCAAAAGGGCTTTCCCAACAGGAGCTTGCTGTAAAACTGAATGTAGTGCGGCAAACGGTCTCCAAATGGGAGCAAGGACTGTCTGTCCCGGATTCCGATCTGTTAATTGCCCTGTCGGAAGCCCTGGAGACACCTGTGAGCACGCTGTTGGGAGAGAACGTGGCAGAGGCGGAGGCGGATACAGCCAAGGTACTCTCTGAAAAACTGGAGATCATCAATTTACAATTTGCACGAAGAACGGCAATGCGAAAAGCATTCCTTCATTGGTCGCTGATCGCACTATGTGCGGTTATCGTGGTCATTTCAGCGGCCTTGGTCGTAGTCAATAGTCCTTACTTGGGTTGGGACTTTCGTGACCCAGAAACCGCCGTTGTCGGCACGGTTTTTCATGCATTTGAATGGCTGTTTGTCAGGCTGGCTCCCATCGTGCTGCTCGCGGCACTTGTCGGTATTTTTATGACGCGGAAAAAAGTATAAATATTTGACCTCCGCGATTCTTAAAAGCCACCGGACAAATATGAGCACGGAAAATCGGGCAGAGGGCACAGATTTCCGGTATGCTGGTTTCAGAAGGACGGTGTGACCTATGAATTGGGTAACAAGCATTCATCAGGCGATCCAGTATATCGAAGAACATCTCCGGGAGGAGCTGACCATTCGGGAGATCGCACAGCAGGCGGCCCTGTCTCCCTTTTACTTTCAGAAGGGCTTTGCCATGCTTTGCGGTATGACGGTGGGCGACTACATCCGCCAGCGCCGGCTCTCTGCCGCCGGGCTGGAGGTCCTCACGACGGACCGGAAAATCATCGATATTGCGCTGGAGTTCGGCTACGACTCGCCGGACAGCTTCACCAAGGCTTTTGTCCGATTCCATGGCCTCACACCTGCTGCACTGCGAAAAAGCGGAGGCGCGGTCCGTTCCTTTTCTCCGCTTCGGATCAAAGTGACATTGGAAGGTGGTCAAAACATGGATTGCAAGATCATAAAAAAAGAGGCGTTTACGGTGCTCTGCCGGGCAAAGACTTTCAAGTATGAAGACGCTGCCGTACAGGTCCCCAAGTTCTGGGCGGAACATTTCGGCACAGGCGGCGGCAAGGTGGTGTGCGGCATGTACGGCATCAACTTGGACGAGAGCATGGGCGGCAACGAGTTTGAATACCTTATCGCCGACAACTACGATCCCGCCAAGGAAGTCCCTGACGGCTTCACCACCCGCACCATCCCGGCCCACACCTGGGCAGTATTTCCCTGCACCGGCCGTATGCCCCAGGCACTTCAGGGCCTGAACCAGCAGATTTTCTCCCAGTGGCTGCCCACGAACCCCGATTACAAGATTGCCGCGGGCATCAATGTGGAGCTTTACAGCGACGCCAGCAAGTTTGAGAATGGCACCCAGGATCAGGATTACTACTGTGAAATCTGGATCCCGGTGGAAAAGAAATAAAGCGAAGCGTATTTCAAATGTAATCTTTGACTATGATAAGAGCCGCAATTTTGATACAATGAGTATCAGATTGCGGCTCTTTCATAATAACGCAACTTCTGAAATCATCATGAAATCCAAACCGTGTCGTTCTCTTTTCTTGGTCCATCCTCTATGATCATATCAGCAGCTGCAGAGAATGAAGTTATGAGAGGAGAACATCACTATGAACACAGATAAAATCTTTGCGGAGGCCATTGCCAACGAATATGCCCCCAAGGACACCTCCAAGGTCGTTGCTCTGAGAAAACTGGATTGGAAGGCAAAGCGCTCGGCGACTCTCTTTGCCTATGGATTTGGCATCGGGATGGCGCTGGTCCTTGGGCTGGGAATGTGCCTTTCCATGCAGGTGATCGGAGATGGCAGTCTTTTGATGACAGGCGGCGGGATTCTTTTGGGCATTCTGGGCATTGTCGGTGTAGGCCTGAACTACCCTGTCTACAAAAAGCTTCTCCGCACCGGCAAGGAAAAGTACGCCTTTGAAATCATGCAGTTGGCCTGGGAAATCAGCGAATCGGCGGAGTAACCCGTGAGGAGGGCGGCAAATGAACAAGTCTGAAAGTAAATATTTTAATACCGCCCTGCGGATGGACGAGGCCCTCCTGGCTCTGCTGGAGGAAAAGGACCTGGAATATATCACGGTGAAAAAGATCTGCCGCCAGGCCGGCGTAAACCGGTCCACCTTCTACCTGCACTACGAAACGATCTCTGACCTGGTGAATGAAGCCTTGGAGATGATCAACCAGCGCTTTCTCTCCTACTTTCCCCAGCAAGAAGAGGAAGTCCTTGGAAATATGGGCAGCCGAGAGCGGGAAGATCTGGTACTGGTCACCCGGGAATATCTTCTCCCCTATCTCCGCTTTATCCGCGACAACAAAAAAGTCTATCGGGCAGCCTTCCGGAACCCAGGCAGCATGCAGGCTCATACACGATATGGGGAACTAAAGCAGCGTATCCTCGGCCCTATTCTGGAGCGGTTTGACATTCCTGCCTCCCATCGTCCCTACTACATGGCCTACTATGTGGAGGGTATCATCGCAATTGTCAAAGAGTGGCTGCGGCAGGACTGCGCGGACGAGGTGGAGATGATTGCCGATATCATCGAGTCCTGTGCGCGGCCCAGAGGCAAAAGCCATGAGGAATGACAAAGCTATTCGCCGCTCCTGCGTCAGCGGCAAACATAAAACCTCCCATGCTGTGTTGTCCTCTGGATAAACACAGCATGGGAGTTTTTTTCTATGGGCCGCTCACTGGATGCAGGCCGGAGGCTGCATCAATGCTTACTTCGCCCAATGGATGACAGCGTCCCGCAGGAAACGGGCACAGCCGGGCACCTGTTTGTCATAATAGGCGGTAAACCTCTCATCCATCACATACAGCTCTGCAATTCCCCGGTGTCTGGCCGGGTCATACCGGTTCCCGGTAATAGTGAGCCACCGGCGGTGGAGGGCGCAGAGTTCCTTACCCTCCTCATCCTCCGGGGACAGCCCAGCCTGGACAGCTGCCTCCAGCCGCTCTTGGATCTCTTGCCCCAGGTCCTTCCACTCCCGATACTGCTCCTGGGTCAGATTCATCACCGCAGCGTTGGCCTCGTCCACCTCTTTGTCACCGTATTTGGCACGGATTTCCGCTCCGTACGCCTCCTCGTTATGGGCTACAGCCCGCTGCTTGAACGCCTCAAATTTCTGCTCGTCGCTCATGATCTCGTTCCTTTCTTCCGCTCCGATGGTGTCTTTCACCGACCGGATCAGTTTCTCCAGCCGTTCCCGCTCCGCCTCCAAAGCGGCAAGATGGCTTCGCAGGGCGGCCAGACGGTCAAAGGAGGGATCGTCCAGACATTCCTTGATTTGGGCCAACTCCACCCCGAGAGCCCGGTAATAGAGAATGTCCTGCAGCCGGTCCACCTCTGCCCTGCCATAGTAGCGGTAGCCGCTCTCCGCCACCCGGCTGGGCTTCAACAGCCCGATCTGGTCGTACCAGCGCAGGGTGCGGGTGGTCACCCCGGACAGGCGCGACAGCTCCTGAATGGAATATTCCATAAGCATCCCTCCCTGGGGATAACTGTATCAGTTGACGGAACGTCAAAGTCAATGGGAAATTTTAAATTTCCCGGATTTCCTGCTGCAGCCGCTCTAAAAATTCCGCGGCCGGGATTCCGTCCATTTGGGTGTGATGGAACTGGAAGGATACCGGCAAAGTAGTGCGGAACCACTTTTTTCGGTACTTGCCCCAGATAAGAAAGGGGTTGTTGTAGCACCCGGCGTAGATATTCACCGCGCCGTCGATCTCATATCTTGCCAGAGCCGAGGTCCCAATGACCATATAGTCCTCGCCCGCTTCATAGCTCTCCCCGCTCTCGTGGACCTGTGCGGTGAGTTTTAGGTAGTCCTGATTGAACTGCTCCAAGTCGGAAGACACGGGAATGTCACAGGTGGCGATGCCGCCGTTCCGGGTGGTCACCACCGTATTGATGGCCAGCCGGTCGTATTGAACAAGCTTCTCCCCCACCGGCAGCAGGTAGAAGTCCTCTGTCCGCTCCGCCGCCTTTCCAATGCACCATCACAGGAGCATATTGAATTTATAGCCCCGTTTCCGGCTCATACGCACGAGCGGCGTCACGTCCAGCGTCTTCATCAGGGTGACCATTGGCATGGGAGCCTTCATCCAAAGTTCAAAGGCCAGTGCCCGGGAGGTGCTTTTGGGATCTACTTCTTTCATGTTGTTCTCCATTCTGTTCGTCAAATCCGGTTCGGTTGGCCGCGGTAAGTAACCACTATCATAGCATAGCTCTTTATGGCCGGCAACCGATCCCCATATTCCAAAAGCCGGAACTTGTGATATAATGGAAAACCACAAAACTCTCTCACTCTGACTGGAAACACAAAACGACGAGGACCGAACATGAAACAGATTTTTCTTTTGGAGGACGATGAGACCCTGGGCCGGGGAATTGCCATGGCTCTGACAGGGTCGGAGACATCTGTCACCTGCCGCTCTACTCTGGCCAAGGCCCGGGAAGCACTATTAAACGAACGGTTTGACCTGCTGATTCTGGATGTGAATCTCCCTAACGGCAGTGGCCTGGATCTGCTGCGTCAGGTGCGCTCGGAGGGCGACGCCACTCCGGTGATTCTGCTCACCGCCAACGATCTGGAGCTGGATGAGGTCACCGGTCTGGAGGCCGGAGCGGACGACTATATCACCAAGCCCTTCTCTCTGGCGGTACTCCGGGCCAGGGTGAACGCCCAGCTTCGTCGAAGTACCCCTAAGGGCTCCCCTCCCCTATCCGTGGGGCCCTTTACTTTTGACTTTGAACGGATGGACTTTCGCCGGGACGGCAGGTTCGTGGAGCTCTCCAAAACCGAGCAGAAGCTGCTGCGGGTGCTGGTGGAGAACCGGGGACATGCTGTGTCCCGGGCTACACTGGTGGACCGTGTATGGACGGATGGCGCGGAATTTGTAGAGGAAAACGCTCTGTCCGTCACGGTAAAACGGCTGCGGAGCAAACTGGAGGCCAATCCCTCCAAACCGGAATATCTGAAAACCGTGTACGGCATCGGCTACACCTGGGCGGTGAAGCTATGACCGGGACGGGGATATTTTTGCTCTTTACCCCCAGAGAAGGGCCACACGCAGGAGGAATATGCCATGAGAAATGAATATGAAAACGAAGCTTTTTTCCAGCAATATGCGCAGATGTCCCGCAGCCGGGAAGGACTTTCCGCGGCGGGAGAGTGGCATCAGCTCAAGCCCCTTTTTCCGCCGCTGGAGGTAAAGTCCGTACTGGACCTGGGCTGCGGCTATGGATGGCACTGCAAATTCGCCGTGGAGCAGGGTGCCCGGCAGGTGCTGGGCATTGATTTAAGCCAGAAAATGATCGAGGAGGCCAAGCGGCGAAACAGTGGAGAAGGTATTCTCTATCAGGTGTGCGGGATCGAGGAATATGAGTATCCGGAGGCCGCATGGGACTGCGTGGTCTCCAATCTGGCTCTGCACTATATCGAGGACTTGGACTCCATTTTTGAAAAAGTTCATCAAACACTGAAAAAGGATGGAATCTTTTTATTTAACATTGAGCATCCGGTTTTTACCTCCGGTGTGGGCCAGGATTGGGCCTATGGTGAAGATGGCTCACCAATGTATTGGCCCATCGATCAGTATTTCATGCCCGGGGAGCGGATCACCCACTTTCTGGGCTGTGAGGTCCGCAAACAGCACCATACACTCACCCAAATCCTAATGGGACTGCTGCGCAGCGGCTTTGTCCTAGAAGCAGTGGAAGAGGCGAAGCCTTCTGAGGAAATGCTGGACATTCCCGGCATGCGGGACGAACTGCGCCGGCCCATGATGCTGTTGGTGCGGGCCAGAGCGGTGCATTAACGGAGCCGGACCGGACTTCTTTCAAAACTGTCACATTCTTGAAAGTACCAGGACAGATTTCCATGCTAAAGTCTGTATTGTCAAAAGACGGTACAGACTTTTTTATTGGAGGCGAACAGTCATGACAATTTTACAGACCAAGGATCTGAAAAAATACTACGGTTCCGGGGACACCCAGGTAAAGGCCCTGGACGGCGTGGATCTGAGCATTGAGCAGGGCGAGTTTGTAGCCATTGTGGGCACCTCCGGCTCCGGCAAGTCCACGCTGCTTCACATGCTGGGCGGACTGGACCGCCCCACCTCAGGCACCGTCACCGTGGACGGAAAGGATATCTTCACCCTGAAGGACGAAGCCCTGACCATTTTCCGCCGCAGGAAGATCGGCTTTGTGTTCCAGTCCTACAACCTGGTGCCGGTGCTCAGTGTGTGGGAAAACATCGTCCTTCCGGTAGAACTGGACGGGAACAAGGTGGATGAGGCCTATGTACAGGAAGTCATCGCCACCCTGGGCCTGGATAAAAAACTCCAGAATCTGCCCAGCCAGCTCTCCGGCGGCCAGCAGCAGCGTGTAGCCATCGCCCGGGCGCTGGCCACCAAGCCCGCTATTCTTCTGGCCGACGAGCCCACCGGAAACCTGGACAGCCGAACCAGCCAGGATGTGCTCAGCTTGATGAAGGTGACTGGCCACAAGTTTGCCCAGACTATGGTGATGATCACCCACAACGAGGAGATTGCCCAGATGGCCGACCGCATCGTCCGCATCGAGGACGGGCGCCTCGTAACACGGTAAGGGGGCGAACAGTATGAACGTTCCCAACCGCAGCTGCATCCGCCGCCTGAGCCTGCGCTCCCTTCTTGCCAACCGCACCCGGAACATTGTAGCGGTGCTGGCCATCGCCCTGACAGTGGTGCTCTTTACTTCGCTTTTTACCATCGCCCTCTCCATTAACGAGGGCATCCAGCAGAACAACTTCCGCCAGGCCGGTGGCTGGAGCCATGGTACCTTTAAGTACCTGACAGAGGAACAGTTTGAGGAATTGAAGAACGATCCACTGATTGACCAGTGGGGCCTGCGGCGATTTTTGGGAATGCCCACACAGGTTCCCTTCAAAAAATCCCATGTAGAGATCGGTTACTCCGATGCCAACCAGGCCCACTGGAGCTACTGCGACCCGGTGGAGGGACGCCTCCCTCAGGAGGGCACCAACGAGGCTGCCACAGACACTCATGTGCTGGAACTGCTGGGAGTGGAACCGGAAATCGGCACAGATTTTACCGTCACATTTGATGTGGACGGCCATGAAACCACCCAGACCTTTACCCTGTGCGGCTGGTGGGAGTACGACGAGGCCGTGGTGGCAAACCATATTCTCGTTCCCGAGAGCCGGGTGGACGCTATTCTGGCAGAAGTGGGCGTGACCCCGCCTGGCAGCGACGGCATGACTGGAAGCTGGAATCTGGATGTGATGCTGGAGCACGGCGCCTGCTCCATTGCCTCTGATCTGGAGAAAATCCTGGAAAGCCACGGCTTTCAGTCGGAAAGTGTGGGAGAGAACTATATCTCCACCGGTGTCAACTGGGGTTACACCGGAGCGCAGCTCTCGGACAAGCTGGACCCAACCGTAGTGGCCATCATCGTGGGGGTACTGCTCCTCATCCTCCTCACCGGCTATCTCATTATCTACAATGTGTTCCAGATCTCCGTGGCGGGAGACATCCGTTTCTACGGCCTGCTGAAAACCATCGGCACCACACCCCGGCAGCTTCGGCGGATCATCCGCACCCAAGCTCTGCTCCTCTCCCTTATCGGAATTCCTATTGGTCTGCTGCTGGGTTGGCTGCTGGGCAACGTTCTCTCCCCTGTCATTGTTGCACGGCTTAACGGTGTAACCACTGTGGTTTCGGCTAGTCCTCTTCTCTTTGTGGGGGCGGCGGCATTTGCTCTGGTAACGGTACTCATCTCCTGCCGCCGTCCTGGCCGTCTGGCGGGCAAGGTCTCTCCAGTGGAGGCGGTGCGCTATACCGAGGGCAAGGCGCTGAAGCGGAAGGGGAAACGGAGCGGTAAAGGCGTGTCCCTGCTGTCCATGGCCTGGGCCAACCTGGGCCGCAGCCGGGGCAAGACCTTTATCACGGTGTTGTCCCTGACCCTCGCCGTGGTACTGCTGACCCTAACTGTAACCTTCACAGGCGGCTTCGACATGGACAAATATGTGTCCAGCTTCACCGCCAGCGATTTTATTCTGGCCGATGCCGGCCAGTTCCAGACCGGTGGGGATGGCTTCAACGATGAAATGGGTGTGCCGGAGGAGGTCATTGACGTCGTGGACGCCCAGGGCGGTATTACGGGGAGCGGCCGTATCTACGGCAAGACTGCGCCTGCCCTGGAGTTCGTCACCGAGGAGTACTACCGCTCCATGTGGGGACGCTGGAACAGCCAGGAGCAGCTGGACAGCATGGTGGCCTTCAAGGATCGCACGGAGGACGGCCTCCTGGCGGATCGGGTACAGCTCTATGGTATGGATCCGTTCGCTCTGGGCTACTTGACAGTGCTGGAAGGGGATCTCTCCAAACTCAACGACCCTGACGGCAACTATGTTGCTGCTGTGTACAGTACTGATGACTACGGTAACCCGGAGATTACCAGCCACTGGGCGCGGCTGGGCGATACGGTTACCATCCGCTATGTGGAGGAGTTCGAATATTACAATCCAAATACCAGTGAGGTTTACGGACCCTGGGAGAATGTTCCAGAAGGTGTTCCTTACGCCGAGCGGGCGATCAAGTACCGAGACGCGGACTACACTGTAGCAGCTCTGGTGACCGTACCCTCTGCCCTCTCCTACCGCTACTACGGTGCCGATGAATTCATAATGGGATCGGAAACATTTATCCGGGATACGGAAAGCAACTCCGTCATGTACTACGCCTTCGACACCACGGATGATGCCAACGCTACCATGGAATCCTTTCTGGCGGACTACACGGAAAACGTGAATCCCCAATTCGACTACGAGAGCAAAACTACCTATGCTGGAGAATTTGAGAGCACCCGGAGCATGTTCCTTCTGCTAGGCGGAGCTCTGAGCTTCATCGTTGGTCTGGTGGGGGTACTGAACTTCTTTAACGCTATTCTCACCGGCATCACTGCCCGCCGCCGGGAACTGGCCGTGCTCCAGTCTATCGGTATGACGGCCCGTCAGCTGCAGACCATGCTGGCATTGGAGGGTCTGTTCTATACCGTGGGCGCAGCACTTCTGGCCCTGGCACTGATTGTAGTCACTGCGCCGTTTGTGGGTCCCGCACTCAACCGGCTGATCTGGTTTTTCACCTATCACTTTACTATCTGGCCCATTGCTTTGGTACTGCCCCTGTTCGGAGTATTAGGCATCCTCATCCCGGTTTTAAGCTGTCGCGCCGCTCAGCGCTATTCTGTGGTAGAGCGCCTGCGGCAAGAATAGGGCTCGAATTGCAGAAAAATATCCTCTGGCTTGGCCAGGGGATATTTTTCTGGGCTTTACAGGGGTATGCTCATAAATATCCAGTATTGCATATATACCAACACATGGACCAATCCAGTACAGCGGAGGAAGTTTGGATACCCATACTGTTTTTCAATTCCATATTTGTGAAGGTATGGAACAGTTTGGGAGAATGTGACCGGACCACCCACAACTTCATATCCGGGTGTAGCGCAGTTGGTAGCGCGCTTGCTTTGGGAGCGTGAAGCCCAGGTTCGGGCCGTAGCCCTCGGAAAACCCGGAAAGCCTTGGGACACCTGGGCTGACAGCACTTTTCCCCTCGCCGGTAACTGGTCAAAAATCGGCGTTGACCACATGTTTGACCACAATTGGAAAATTTCATAACCGGGTGTAGCGCAGTTGGTAGCGCGCTTGCTTTGGGAGAATACGCCCGGGCCACCCCACAACTTCATATCCGGGTGTAGCGCAGTTGGTAGCGCGCCTGCTTTGGGAGCGCGCGGGCCTCATCCATGAGGGAAAAAGCCTAATCCCACAACCTGCTGGGACACTACCAGAAGCGGGAACCATTTCCGCAAAGCCGATGGTCAAAAAACGGCCATGACCACATGTTTGACCACAATTAGAAAATTTCATATCCGGGTGTAGCGCAGTTGGTAGCGCGCTTGCTTTGGGAGCAAGATGCCGGGAGTTCGAGTCTCCCCACTCGGACCAACTTTGTCAGAAAAACCGTCCGAAATGGCGGTTTTTCTGCATTTATCACTCAATTTTATTTGTATTTATGGACCGTGGAGGTGTAACATGGGTGTAGCTTCTGTTTCCGAGTATGTGGCGTCGTTAAATGAAGAGCAACAGCGACTCATCAACGCGTTTATTGAATTTATGAATACGGAATATCCCCGGCTGACCAATAAGATCTCCTTCTCTATGCCCATGTGGCTGGTGGGGAAAAAGATGAATGAGGGATATGTGGCGGTCTCCGCAGCGAAAAACCATTTCTCCATTCATTTTTCCGATGAGGAGTTTTTGAACCGTTTGGCCGAAAGCCTACCTGCCTGCAAAAAGAGAAAGCGATGTATCAACATCCCATACGGCGATGAGAAGTCCCTTCATGCAGTCGAAGAAAGCATCAGCGATTTCCTGAGGATCTATTACTCTGAAGGGAACTCCTCCCTATGAATGGTACAGAGAACATTGGCTGCTGTGGCGCGTATTGCAAGACCTGCCGTGAATATCAGAAAACCTGCAAGGGCTGCAAACCGGGGTATCTGGACGACTCTCGGGATTTGAACCGGGCCAAATGTAGGCTGAAGAAATGCTGCCTGACTAAAGGCCACATCACCTGCGCGGACTGCGAGGAATATGACCGCTGTGAGATCATTCAGTCCTTTCTCAACCACCCCAGTTACAAATACGGCAAGTACAAGCAGGCGCTGGAGTACATCCATACCCATGATTATGATGCTTTCATGAAAGCATCTGAAAATTGGAAAAATGCATATGTCAAGTACCCTGAACAAACTCTCTGAAATAAGCAGTAGCGCCCGCTGAGCATCCATGGATGTCAGCGGGCGCTATTCTTTGTTTATAGCCTGTTAAAAGTAGCGGATGTGTCGAGTGAACTCCTTGAGAGACATACGGATCATCCAACGCAAGCATGTGCTACACTGACTCTAGGTACCAAATAACTCAGAATTGTACCTCTCTAACTTTCATAAATATTCAGTAATGTAAGAATTAGACTTTATTTAGGATTAAAAATCAAAGTGCTTCCTACTTAATCAACTATAATTACTTCGACGCATTATCGTATGTATGTTTATCTTGTAAAAAAAGAGATTTTCCGGTACTATAAAATTATTCTGATAAAACAAAAAAGAAGGGGGACTTTTGTGATGGCTGAGTTCATTTCCGATTATTTTAACAAAAATTTTGACACGGCAGGTGTTTTCGATGCAGTGATGGACTCGGACAGTCACTATTTCATAAATGTGATACGGCTAAAAGATGCAAAAACACCGGAATTTGCAGAGTCATATAAAAAGATAAATTTGTATTTTCGTGAAATTGCTCTTCTTCTAAGCCATGCAAAAGAAAAGAACTTACACGATCGATTTTATAGGGAAGCTTTGCGAAAATTTGCTTTTTCAGAAGTTAACGGAATTAATTTGGGTTTTTCCGAAACGCGGTATGGGGCGGCGTTTGGCGATGGACTGAGAAAAGCCACAATTTCAGATGCCTTCGATATAATTAAAGCAGGAACCACTCAACCTGAATTATTTCACTTGGTAGGATTATTTGAAGAAAATGTTGGCCCAGACCGGTTAAGTGACATGATTGCAACTATTATCAAGGAGGATATCCGCACATATACACGTAGGATCAATTCTGACCTGGGTATTACACCTGAAAACTATCCAACCGATAGATTCATTAATGGCATCGTATATAACCCATATAAGAATTGTGAATTGCTGTTGTTGCCTAAAGAGATATTGCATGAACTTCCCATTGCTAAGTGCTGGGATGACATTGATCGTGTTGTATCCGAAAACGACGCAATCCGGCGAGAAATCAACGAGATAATAGGCATTGAGTGGAGAAAATATACTTCACACGAGAAAAAAGCCTATCTCAAAAAGATGATTTTTATGGATCCTGAGAAGTGCGCAAGAGTGTTACAAAGCTATCAAAATTCACATGTGGGGGAGTGTGATTGGGAAGCAGATTTAGACTATGTAGCTCAACGCATTTTTAAAGGGCTCAAAGATATAGGGTTTGCTTTTCTACAACACGGCGCAGAACCTCCTAGGATTTGTAGCCGAGAGGCAGTTCGACATGTTATTGAGATATTTAAGGATTGGGTTGAAAACAATAGAGGATGGAGTGAAATTCAAGAGATCTCTACGGGAAAACGGGAAAAAATTGTTCAGCGATTGATACATCTTGGCGCAAAAGAATATATTGCCGTTAATAATTTGGATATTAGTTTTGAATCTGATTCCGGTAGAGGCCCGGTAGACATGAAAATCAGTATAGGGTCAGACAGATCGATTTGTGAGGTGAAATTATCTTCAAACCCTCAATATCTTCACGGATATCAAGCACAAGTGCAAGAATATGGTAAGGCCGAGTGTACTGAAAACCTGTTTTATGTGTTTGTGGATACGGGAAATCCTCGAAGATTACAAGCAATAACTGCCGAACATGAAAAGAATAAACAGTCCGGAATCAAATGTCCAGAGTTAATTATTATTGATGCAAATATCAAGAAATCCGCAAGCATAAGTTGAAGTTTTGTATCAACCATCAAATTGCAAAATAAGCAGAGAAGCACCTTCCACAACCCGTAGATTACGGAAGGCGCTATTCTTTGATTATAGCTTGCTAAATACTGATACGCCTAATGCGAGAGCAAAGCGGAACTGGGGCAACAGCCAGTTGCTTTGCTTTTTGCTCCCGCTGTGGTACAATCCGGGCAAGGTGGTGATCAACGTGGATACCAAAGAAATCCTTCTGGAACTGCGCACCAAGCGTGGACTCTCCCAGGAACAGTTGGCGGAACAAGTGTATGTGACCCGTCAGGCGGTTTCTCGCTGGGAGACCGGCGAAACAGTGCCCAACACAGAAACCTTGAAACTGCTCTCCAGGCTGTTTGATGTCTCCATCAATACTCTGTTGGGTTCCCCCAGGCAACTGATCTGCCAGTGCTGCGGCATACCCCTGGAGGACGCCAACATCAGCCGGGAGCCGGACGGCACCTTCAACGAGGAGTACTGCAAGTGGTGTTATGCCGACGGGAAATTCGTCTACACGAGCCTTGAGGAACTGTTGAATTTTTTGGAAAGTCATATGTCCAATGAAACCTGGCCACCGGAGCAAGTTAGAGCCTATTTTGAAGCTCAGCTGCCAAAACTGAACCACTGGAAATAGTCCGAACTATGAGAATCACCCTCTGAAAGCGATCCAGAGGGTGATTTTTGTATCTATGGTTTATAAGACTGTTCCGTCTGCTTTTCTGTTGACCCACTCGGTTTCTTGCTGTTTTTCCAGAATTATGTATAATGGAGGCAAGATTATTCCCAGGCTTTTTTCACATCTATGTCGCCTGGTAAGCGACCTTTCCCGCTTTCTTTCGTGGTATATTCTGAACATGGAAGTAAAGAAAATACCCTGTATAGGGGTCGAGAAGAAAGGCGGACAGAGATGATTGGTGCAATTGTTGGCGATATTGTAGGCTCAGTCTATGAGTGGAACAACATCAAAACGAAGGACTTCCCTTTGTTCCGGGAGGACTGTTTTTTCACGGACGATACCGTCATGACCTGTGCCGTAGCGGAGGCCATCATGGAGGGCGGGACACGAGACGCTTTTATTGGCGCCATGAAGAAATACGGCAGGATGTACCCCGACGCGGGTTACGGCGGTAGGTTCGGGGCGTGGCTTTGGTCGGACAGCCGGGAGCCCTACAACAGCTTTGGAAACGGCTCCGCCATGCGGGCTTCCCCCTGCGCATGGGTTATGGACTGCGGTTTCTGCGCCAAAACCGGCATGTGGCCCACAGTGGGTAGAGACCGCGCCGCTCTGTCGGCCCAGGTAACCCACGACCATCCCGAGGGGGTCAAGGGGGCTGCGGCCGTCGCGGACGCGATTTTCATGTGCCGCTACCATTTTGGCGGCTGGCACGGGGAATATGAACGCCCCATCGGCGACCGGCCCGAGCGGTGCAAGGAGCACATCCGGAAACACATCCAGCGGGAATATGGCTATGACCTGTCCCGGACGCTGGACGAGATTCGGCCGGGCTACTGGTTCAACGAGACCTGCCAGGAAACCGTCCCTCAGGCTATCATCGCCTTTCTGGAGAGCCGGGACTTCGAGGACGCCATCCGCAACGCCATCTCCCTGGGCGGCGACAGCGATACTCTGGCTGCTATCACCGGCAGCATCGCCGAGGCGGCATACGGAGTCCCCGATTGGATCGAGGAAAAGGCACTTTCCTATCTGGACGCCCCCTTGCTGGATGTGGTAGACCGGTGGAAGCAGTACCTTGGACCCATTTCCTGAACACGATTCCGAAGAAAAACTTACAGCACGTGAGGAGGTACAGCAGTTGAATGAGATAGAACGTATCTGTGTGGACAAGGATATATTAAATTTCTTAAAAGTCATCTATTTTGGAGACATTAATGACCCTATGGTGGCGGCTGCTGACCGCGCGTATAGAGATATGAATCGGACGATACGGTATAAGGATACACCACCCAATGTACGAAACTGCCTCCGTGAAAAGGTGATTGCATTGTTCCGAGTGGAGATCCCCGTCCTTGCGAAGACGGTAATGCTGGATCAGAGCGACTATGATATCTGGCATTATCACATCTGCAGCCAAATCCGTACTTACTATCGGGACGCCGGGATCGAATTCTATTATGGTCAAGCGCAGAAATGGCTCAATATGACTATGAAATACCTCTATATTTGCGGCGCATATACCTTTGATGGAATTTTCCCCTATCTCCATGTGCCCATTGACAACTATATTTTCCATGCCGTTCAAAAGGAATTCGGTATTCCTTGCCCTAAGATCCGCTGGAGCCGGTGGGACGATTATGCCAAACAGTACATGGACTACCAGTTACAGCTGCGTTCCAAAATCAAGGGCATTTCGCCGCTCCGGTGGGAATTCAGATTCTGGATGCAGGAAGCCCGAAATTTGAATCAATGTCAGGAACTTCTACAAGAAGAGTATGCCACGGCGGGAAGATAGCGAAAGGTTCGGCATTATTTTTTTCTTCAGCAAAAGACAGGCAGATATAAAAAGATAAGATATGTGGTCTTGAAACCACCGATGCGATGATGGAGCATCGAGCCACCGTCCTGCAATTCATTCAATCTTCTTCCGCCATCTGTGCAGTGGATGCGGGAAATATCGTGGGTGCCCTGCTGTTCTCAAAGGAAAACGGCATGCTGTGCTTTCTGGCGGTGGCCCCCGCTCATAGAGGGCAGCATATCGCCCGGCAGATGGTGGACTTTATGCTGACGCAGATGAATGTTGGGAAGGACATCACCGTCACCACCTACCGTGAGAGTGATGCCAACGGGATCGCCGCCTGCGCCTTTTACAAGCGCCTGGGTTTTTCTGAGGGCAAGCTGACGGAGGAGTTCGGCTACCCGGTCCAAGAGTTTGTCTTGAAACGCTGATCTGCCGGACAGATACGGATACAAGGGCGGCATACAGGACAGGCCCCCGGCTTTTCTCCGGGGGCCTGTTTTAACCTTATTTCACCCAATGAGCCACGGCGTCCCGCAGGAAGCGGGCGCAGCCGGGCACCTGTTTGTCGTAGTAGGCGGTAAACCGCTCGTCCATTACATAGAGTTCCGCGATCCCCCGGTGCTTGGCTGGGTCGTATTGGGTTCCGGTGATGGTGAGCCACCGGCGGTGGAGCGCGGTAATTCCCTTCCCCACCGCGCTCTCCGGAGATAGTCCCGCCCGGACGGCAGCCTCCAGCCGCTCCTGGATCTCCCGCCCCAGCTCCGTCCACTCCTGGTACTGCGCCTGGGTCAAGTTCATCACCGCGGCGTTGGCCTCATCCACTTCTTGGGCTCCGTACTTGGTGCGGATCTCCGCTCCATAAACTTCCTCATTATGGGCTACAGCTCGCTGCTTGAACGCCTCAAATTTCTGCTCGTCGCTCATGATCTCATTCCTTTCTTCCGCTCCGATGGTGTCTTTCACCGATCGGATGAGCTGTTCCAGTCGCTCCTGCTCTGCCTCCAGTGCGGCCAGGTGGTTTCGCAGGGCAGCCAGACGGTCGAAGGAGGGATCGTCCAGACATTCCTTGATCCGAGCCAACCCCACCCCGAGAGCCCGGTAATAGAGAATGTCCTGCAGCCGGTCTACCTCCGCCCCGCCGTAGTAGCGGTAGCCGCTCTCCGCCACCCGGCTGGGCTTCAGCAGGCCGATCTGGTCGTACCAGCGCAGGGTGCGGGTGGTCACCCCGGACAGGCGCGACAGTTCCTGAATGGAATACTCCATAAACATCCCTCCTTACGGATACTGTATCAGTTGACGGAGCGTCAAAGTCAAGGGGTACTTTAAAATTGGAAGGTTCTTTCCGGCAGCTAATTTCCATATTCCAAAGCCCAAATCCGTAGTATAATGATAGCACATACATATGCATATAAGGAGGCATTGCTATGCGCAAGAATTTTGGAGCCAAACCCTGGACTTATCCCCAGCCGGTCTTTATCCTGGCGGCTTACGATGAAAACGGCACCCCCAACGCCATGAACGCGGCCTGGGGCGGCATCAGCGAGGACAAGGAGCTGAGTATGTGCATCAGCGAAGGCCATAAAACCACCGCCAACATTTTGTCCCGCAAAGCCTTCACCGTCAGCATGGCCACGGCGGATCAGATGGTGGCCTGCGACTATGTGGGCATTGAGTCCGGCAACAAGGTGACGGACAAGGTGGTAAAGGCCGGATGGCACACCACCAAATCGGAATTTGTGGATGCTCCTCTCATCGATGAGCTTCCCATGGCAGTGGAGTGTCGCCTGGTGAGCTATGACCCGGAGAACTGCCGTCTGGTGGGTGAAATCGTCAATGTGAGCGCCGACGAGTCCGTACTGGACGAGAACGGCAAGATCGACCCGGACAAACTGCAGCCCATCACCTTTGACCCTATCCACAACGCATACCGTGTACTGGGCAAGAAGGTAGGTAACGCATTCCAGGACGGTGCCAAGCTGAAATAACCAAAGACATTACCAAGGGACGGAGGTGTGACCTCCGTCCCTTGGTCGTTCTTTATGGGATGATCTGTAGCAGTTGGTCTGCCGCCTCTTTGACCGCAGCAACCGTTTTCTCCCCATTGGACA